>MDTE01142862.1_pt1 | contig 36951 bp, 16 predicted proteins | sample 811231 | NCBI WGS metagenome assembly MDTE01 (sample SAMN05326651, study PRJNA326480) | marine metagenome | isolation source: seawater | place: Indian Ocean: Red Sea | collected 2010 | reverse complement strand
TGATTCAGATACTGGTTCTACTTCAGGAATTGGTGGCCCTGGTACGATTAATTTTGGTGTTTCTTGGCCAACTCCAACAATACCTGACAATTATACTGTATATGGGGAAGTAAATGATGGATCAATTTCCATAGGAAATGATACTCATTATTTCCTTATTGGTAATGGTGGCTCACCGACTATTGGAAATGGTTCCCAAAATGATGCCGGTTCTGGAGGTGATGCCGGGGATAATGCAACAGCGGCATACAATTTGACAGTCACATCGGGGACGGCCTATTCCGGATATGTTGATCAAACAGATGTTAACGATTGGTACCGTGTTTTTGTTCCTACAGGTAAAGGAATAACTGGCACTTTGGCATTCAATGGAGTGACAAATGGTACGAATGATTTAGATTTAGCAATGATAGATTCTACGCTGTCATTTTATATCGATACCTCATATTATTCAATTCCTGAATTTGTTAATTCTTCGGGTACTAACGTCAGTGGCCAATATGTCTATTTGTGGGTATCAGCATATAGTGGGTTTAGTTACTATAATTTGACTGTGACATTTTACACAGCGAGCAGCAGTTCTTCTGGGTTAACTGCAGATCAATACGAAATTAATGATGATGTTGGAAACGCTACTTATGTATCATTACCATTTTCTCCAGGTAATTTAACTATTCATAATACAACTGATTGGGATGTTTTTGCAATAAACATGACCAGCGGATTAACGTATTGGATGAATACCACATTCACTCATTCGTTAGGTGATCTTGACATTTATATTGCTGATTCGAGCCTCAATATTATGGCTTCTTCAGTTTCTTCAACAGATGATGAATCAGCATCATGGACTGCTAATTCTTCAGGAACATTCTATGGGATTGTTTTAGGTTATGGAGGGGCTACAAACACCTATGGGATTACTTTAGCAGGTGATGGTGGAGGTTCTAGTTCCGGCGGCCAAAATGATGCCGGTTCTGGAGGAGATGCCGGAGATAATGCAACAGCCGCTTATAATTTGACAGTTACATCCGGTTCAACTTACTCTGGGTATGTAGACCAAACTGATCTAAATGATTGGTATTACATTTTTGTGCCAACCGGTAAAGGAATTACAGCATCCATGGCATTCAATAGTGGGACAAATGGAACTAATGATTTGGACTTATATCTTATAGATTCATTAGTGACAACCCAAATCGATACCTCATTTTATTCTAATCCAGAATTTGTTAATTCATCAGGGACAAATGTAAGTGGTCAGTATGTCTATTTGGTTGTAGATGCTTTCTCTGGTTCAAGTAATTATAACATAACTATTACATTTTACAATGCGAATGGAAGTTCAAGTGGATTAACTCCAGATCAATATGAAATTAATGATGATGTTGGAAATGCAACAACTGTCACATTACCATTCTCACCAGGTACTTTAACAATCCATAATACGACTGATTGGGATGTTTTTGCTATAAGTATGACTAGTGGGATGACCTATTGGATGAATACAACATTCACACATTCATTGGGTGATCTTGACATTTATATTGCTGATAACAATCTTAATGTCATGGCATCTTCTTTATCCTCTACAGATGATGAGTCCACTTCATGGACAGCCAATGCTACAGGAACATTTTATGGGATTGTGCTAGGTTGGGGTGATACAAATTCATATGGTATTACTTTGGAAGGTGGTCAATCATCATCCAATGCTACAGGTGATTTAGTTGTTAATTTCTATAACAGGACCTATGGTGAAATTATTTCAACAAATTTGACATCAGGAATTTCATATGATTTGGATTTATACTTACTAGATTGGAATGGAACTAATTTCAATTCAGTAGGTACCTTCACAAATTCATGGGTATCAAATGGTTCTAATTATACGAGTGGTGCTAACATTAACTTAGGATCTGAAAGCCTGTTCTGTTTGTATGGTGAATTATATGATATGTCAAGTAGTTCAAACGGAGTTTATCTAACTGATGAGATGGATTGTCTTTATCATGAGATGATGGAGGCTAGTATTACCTCAGATACAACTGCATCTATGGATGCTCAAAATCTAACTTCAGGTATAAATTACGATTACTTTTGGGGTTTGTATATTGCAGGCGCTTCTAATTATTTACAAACAGGAAATGGTAGTTTCAATGCTAGTAGTTCTAGTTGGAATTCTACAGCAACTTGGAATCAGCCTAATAGCGGTTCATTACATTGTTTCTACGTAGAATTATACACAAATGGCAGTTTTGTTGGGTTTCATGAAGATTGTTTCTACCCTACATGGCCTTCAATATATTTCACAGGATTTACTTCAAATGGCAATTCCACTATGAATTCACTATATTTCGATACTGGTAATTTAACTGCGGGTAATTCATATGCATTCCAAGTTGGTCTTGTACAATATAGCACAAATAATACAACATATTCTCAGGTAAGTAATTTCACATCTTCAGCAACAATGATTTCTTGGCAATGGAATTATACTACTCCTTCTGTAAGTGGTTACTATTGTGCTGTAGGTACGCTTTGGGACGGGACTGGTGTTCTGCTAGATATTGTTACAATCAACACAACATCTACTTGTTTCTTAATAATTCATGATGATGATAATGATGGCGTTTGGAACATAAATGATCTATGTCCTAACACACCTGCAAATGCAGTAGTAGACGTAAATGGTTGTGCTGCTAGCCAAAGGGATACTGATAACGATGGAGTAAACGATAATCTAGACCCATTCCCATTTGACGCTACACAGTGGCAGGATTCAGATGGTGATGGCTTTGGTGATAACGCTAGTGGTAACAATCCTGATGCATTCCCTAATGATAGTACACAATGGTCTGATTCAGATGGTGATGGGTATGGTGATAATCCAAATGGAACTAATGCAGATGCTTTCCCCACAGATCCGAATCAGTGGGTAGATTCTGATGGCGATGGTTATGGCGATAACTCCAATGCAACAGGTGGTGACCTTTGGCCTAATGATCCATCTCAATGGTGGGATAGTGATGGCGATGGTTATGGTGACAATTCTAGTGGCACCAATGGTGATGCTTTCCCCACAGATCCGAATCAGTGGGCTGATAGTGACGGTGATGGTTACGGAGACAACTCCAATGTAACTGGTGGTGATTTATGGCCTAGTGACCCATCTCAATGGTGGGATAGTGACGGTGATGGTTACGGTGACAACTCTACTGGTACAAATGGTGATGCCTTCCCCACTGATAGTACACAGTGGTCTGATGGAGATGGTGATGGTTGGGGTGATAATCCAAATGGTACCAATCCTGATGCATTCCCACAAGATGGGACACAGTGGTCTGATGGTGACGGTGATGGGTATGGTGACAATCCAAATGGAAACAATGCGGATGTTTTCCCCAATGATAGTACACAGTGGTCTGATGGAGATGGTGATGGGTATGGCGATAACCCTAGTGGGACTAACCCCGATGCTTTCCCTGCTGATAGTACACAGTGGTCTGATGGAGATGGTGATGGTTATGGTGATAATCCGCAAGGAAATAACCCCGATGCTTTCCCAACAGATTCAAGTCAGTGGGCTGACCGTGATGGCGATGGATACGGAGATAATCCACAGGGAACTAATCCTGACCTTTGTCCAGATACCCCCGTTGGTGAAATAGTTGATAGGAACGGTTGTTCATCATCAGAGAGGGATAGTGACGGAGATGGTATCTTAGATGCTGTTGATGATTGTGTATACATTAATGCTAGTGGCTGGGATAATGATGGTGATGGCTGCATAGATGATACAGATGGTGATGGTTACGATGACCCAGATGATAATTGTGTGAATGAGGATTCAACAAATTACGATGTTGATCAAGATGGTTGCATTGATGACACTGATGGAGACCTTGTTAAGGATGATGTTGATCAATGTCCAACTACCAATGCTAGTGGTTGGGACAATGATGTTGATGGCTGTATAGATGATACTGATGGCGATTTAGTGCCAGATGATATGGATGGTTGTCGATATGTTAATGCAACAGGATACGATAATGATGGCGATGGGTGTATTGATGATACAGATGGCGATTTGATTAAGGATAATCTTGATTCTTGCCCATATGAAAATTCTACAGGATTTGATGATAATCAAGATGGTTGTCTTGATGATAGTGATTCAGATGGTGTGAAAGATAATACTGACATTTGTCCAAATACCTTAGATTACTTAACAGTAGATAATGATGGTTGTTCTGACCATCAAAGAGATGCCGACGGCGACACGATCAAAGATTTCTATGATTTGTGTCCAGGAACATCGCCTAATGAACAAGTGAATACTGATGGCTGTTCTCCATCCCAGAGAGATACAGATGGCGACCAAGTAAATGATGCTGATGATGCATGTCCAAATACCAATGATGGGGCAAGTGTCAATTTAGAGGGCTGTTCTGATTCTCAATTAGATTCAGATAATGATGGAGTAAATGATGAAATTGATCAGTGCTCAACAACACCTCAAAATGAAACAGCAAATAATTTGGGTTGTTCCGATTCAGAATGGGATTCTGATGGTGATGGGGTGATGGATTCAAATGATGATTGTAAGAATGATGCAGGTACATCAAACATTGACCGAGTTGGTTGCTTAGATTCTGATGGTGATGGTGTTTCAGATGCAAATGATGCATATCCAAATGATGCTACAAAACAGACAGCTTCTGAAAATACAGATGGAGGGATTCCATCGTTTGTTTTAGTATTAGTTGGTATGTTTGTTCTTTTCTCAATAGTGGCAGGTGCAGTTGTTGTTTTGAGAATTAGAGGTGGGGATGAAGAGAAAAATCAATTTGCAGGTGGTTTAACATTGCAACCTACTGAATCCCTCACTGAAATGGCTATGCCTGCTCAAGCTGCTACCGATTTAGGAATTGGCTCTCAGTTAGGATTGGATAATCCAGAGCCTGAGCAGTGGGTTGATGAGAATGGAGTTACATGGCACCGTCAGCCAGATGGGGTACTACTTCGCTGGAATGGAGAGGCATGGGAGCCTGCAAACTAGTCATAATCTATCAGTGAAGTTGAAGGGCGTCCTCGGCCGCCTTGTTTGGCATGGTGGGGTATGACAATAAGGCTCGCGCTGAATCTGTACTTGCTGCAGCTGAGGCTAGTGGTGAACATTATGGTAATGGGTTACCTATGATTGCAAGTGAAAATATCATTTCACCGATGGTTCGTAAAGCAACTAATTCCGATTTACATGGGAGATATGCTGAAGGTTTACCGGGCAAAAGATATTATCAAGGATGTGATGATTTTGATGATATTGAATCATTAGGGATTTCACTTGCTAAGAGTGTGTTTAATGCCAATTTTGCTAATATTCAATCTACATCTGGAACTGTTTCAAATATAGCTGCTCTTAAGGCATTAACAAAACCAGGGGATAAAATTTCTGCGGTCTCAACTGCAGATGGGGGCCATATTTCTCATGCGCGTATGGGTACAGTCGGGTTAAGGGGATTAGATCTTCATACCTATCCATGGGATGAAGATAGAATGGAGCCCGATGTTGATGCTGCATGTTCAATGATTAGAGATTTGGAACCTCAATTAGCATTAGTTGGTCAGTCTGTATTTCTTTTCCCAACGCCACTTCAGGAGATGGCAGACGCTGCTCATGAAGTAGGTGCTCGTGTAATGTATGATGGGGCGCATGTACTAGGTTTAATCGCAGGTGGTCAATTCCAAGACCCACTGCGTGAAGGCGCTGACGTTATGACTGGATCATCTCACAAAACATTCCCTGGCCCTCAGGGTGGATTTTTGATTTCAGATTCAGATGATGAAAAATTTCATCGGAGGCTCAACTCTGCAATTTTCCCCGGAACAAACTCATCTTATCATTTACATCATGTTGCTGGTAAAGTTGTGGCTTTGGCTGAATTCGCTGAATTTGGCGTTGATTATGCACGTGATATTGTAGTAAATGCCAAAGCGTTTGGAGGGGCAATGGCTGCTGAAGGGTTCGATGTTTTGGCAGAGGGTCGTGGTTATACAGCAAGTCACCAGATTTTGACTCGTCACGGTGGTCAGGATTCAGGAGCAGGTGCCAAGGCGGCTAAGTTACTGGAGGATGCTGGTATTATTACCAATATGAATATGCTTCCAGGTGACACTAAGGCGATGGCTCCAAGTGGTTTGCGATTGGGTGTTCAAGAGTTGACCAGAGTTGGGATGGGTGTTGAAGAAATGAAAATAGTTGCTAATTTATATGCCCGTGTATTGCTTAAACATGAGGAACCAAGCGAAGTGAAAAAAGATGTTAGTTTGCTTAAAGAAAAACATCAGACAGTACATTATTGCTTCGAACCAGGTCCAGCATATCCTTGATTATAGAATGTCAATGATTCGGCTTTCATCTTTAATTGAATTTTGACTCAAAGTCAAACAATTATTGATTCTTTGAATATGATCTTCACTTAATTTTTCTCGGTGGTATACAGTAATCCATGTTTCTCCTTCATCAATTTGGTATCCGATATGGGCGTCAATTAGTAGGCCAACTTGCATGTCCAAAACGTCATCAATTCTTTTTCTGCCAGCCCCTAATTCAGATGAAACCATTGCAAGTTCAAGCGCATTGATATCCGAAACGAAACCTGACTTTTCCGAGCTTAATTCTGTGGTTTTTAATGATTCATCCAATAGTCCCAAAGCATTCATTAGGGAATGTTCACTTTGAAAAATCTCGCTAGAAACTCCCTGGGATATACACATTTGTTCAAACTTAGATAATGCTGTTCCATCATGTAATGAGTCATGAATTGCTAAGGCTCCAATCTCTTCGTCTTCTACTAAATTTGCTGCCGCCAATAGTATTCCACCTTGTACACAAACAAGTTCTTCTAAATCAGAAGGGCCATTTCCTCTGAGGGTTTCTATTGATTCTAGGACTTCTAGTGAGTTTCCTATGGCATAGCCAATTGGTGTGTCCATTTTTGTTAAGGTAACTGATGTTTTCATCCCTAGGCCTTGCCCTGTAGATGCCATAGAATTAGCAAGTTCTCTTGCATCATCTTCATTTTTCATGAATGCAGCTTTTCCTACTTTTACGTCCATTACTAATGCATTCAAACCAGCAGCCGCCTTTTTTGAAATGATGGAACCTGTTACAAGCGGTACAGATGCTATTAACCCAGTAATGTCTCTAATAGCATACATTCTCTTATCTGCTGGAGCTATATCTCCAGTTTGGCCGGCAATTGCACACCCTACATCTTCTATTTGTGATTGTAATTGCTTAGGTGTTAATCCTACGGTATAATTTGGGAGTGATTCAAGTTTGTCTAGTGTGCCTCCTGTGAATCCGAGGCCACGACCTGAAATCATGGGTACTTTTGCTCCGCAAGCAGCTAGTGCAGGAGCAAGTGGTAATGAGACCTTATCCCCTACGCCTCCAGTGCTATGTTTGTCGACGATTAAATGTGCAATTTCTTTTGGCCATTTGATGACCATTCCTGAATGTAGCATAGCGTGAGTTAATTCTACAGTTTCTTCTGACGAGAGCCCATTATCAAAAATGTCTCTCAGCCAATCTTCTACTTGTGAGTCTGTAAGTGTTCCATCCACAACTCCATTGACCATTTCTTGGATATGTGTGGGCATACTTATTCCCCTGGCAAATCTTCTCCATTTTTGTGTAATTCTCTCAATTCTTCAATTGTGGTGCCTGAATTTAATGCGTCTTGAACTTGTTGAGGTGTCCATCCTTCAAATTGGAACCCATCAAGTAATGGTGCTCCATGTACTCCATCATGCCTTCCAATTGCGTTATCTCTACCAGAGAGGATCTTTGGTTCAATTGATGTTGAACCATCTAAAACTGGGCTAGCCCCGTCATCTTGGGTGGCGTCTAAGGAAACAACCTCTTGTTCGGCTTCAGTTGGGCTAATAATTACGTCCGATTCGATATATGGAGAATCAAGTAAATCATCTGTCACAACTCCCTTAGCGTGTTCTCTTCCACCCAACATTATGACAACTAGGGCAATTACAAGTGCAATCATTGCAATTCCAACAATTCCTAGAAGAACACGGGCAGCAGTAGAATCCAATGGGTCTTCTGCTTCTGGGATTTGAGGTCCTACATTTTCTGTATTATTGTTAGAATCATCATTATTTTCAATTCCTTGCAGAATTTCTCCACATTCAGTTTCTTCGCCGTCAAGAATTCCATTATCATCAGCATCGGTGAAATGTATTGCGTCAGTAGCTGAAATTCCTTTTAGGGTCGCAAACATTAATTCAGTCAAATCATTGATACAATCTCCATCAGTATCAGGATTATTTGGATCAGAACTCACATTCCATTCTTTGAGGTTGTCTAGGCCATCACCATCAAAATCATGTGATTGTTCAGGTATTGAACTTCCAGGTACTATTGATGATGTTCTATTCAGTCCATTCGATAGTTCCCAAGAATCAGGCATGTTGTCGCCATCAGTATCGGTAAAATCATCCAAACGATTCCAATCTTCTTCAAAAGAACTTAGATACCATTGGGATAGTTCTGTATTGTGGATGACAATTCCCATTTCACGATTACGAAGTATGGCATTAGAATTCCAATTAATAGATGAAATTAGAACTGATTCACCATCTATTATAGCACCTTTGTTGTGCAATTTGGTAATCCTTTCCGCAGGTGACATTAGAATTGCAGTTGCATCATATCCATCAGTTCTATTCCATTGGTTATTGAATTTATTTACAACTTCTCTAATGTCTGAATCATAATTGACATAATAGCCATTAATTAGCAATCTAACTGAAACATTTCTTTGCAATGCTCTTTCAATCGCATTAACTAGGGGGTTTTCATCTCCGAATCCCCAGTGCCAACCTAAATCAAATCCTTGGAGCGATAGTTCGATGCTTGTTTCAGCTGAATCAAGTAGTGAGATCATTCCTGACATACAATCATCAGGACAGGTAAAAACTTCGCCACTAAAGTCTCCAGTGATTATTGGTATTGTTTGGGTTGGCGGTACTGCTTCAAGTCCTGAAGGTCCATAGGATGTCCATCCACTAGGTTTTCCTGTACTACTATCTGTTGGGTCATAAGCTATCAGGTGTTTATGACTGATATTTTCATCCCATGACATTCTAGATAGGACTAATTGAGCCACATCTTGAGAGTTAATAATCAAACCCCAGTCCCTATTAGATGACCAGTTAGCAGGAGGGAACGTTGATTCTTTCACATTGCCTGAACCAATCCATACAGATTCTCCATCTTTGACAGCTACCTTACTATGGATGTATTGGTAAGGTGCAGGTGGTGCATTTTCTCCTCGCGGTGTACCCATCCAATATACTGTGATTCCAGCATTGTGTAATTCGTAAGCCATGCCACGGACTGTTTCTAGATCTTCAGTTTCTTCAAGTGGGTCTTCTTCGAGAACTATTGTGATATTGATGTCTGCTTGAGACAATGAAATTAATTTTGCAACTATGTCTGCACTCATTAATTCATAAGTATGGATATGAAGATCATTGGTAGTGCCATCTAACCATTGCATGAATTGATACAGGCTTCCATCAGGTGAAGCCATTGGTTCTAGACTCCCAGATGTTGAAAATACTCCTGAATCACAAATTAGACTTGCCCCTAGACGAGTCCACTTCATCTCCCAATCAGCACTGGTGTTTGTATCATTCATAACATTACAACCATCGCCTCGCATGAAGATAAGCCCCTGGAAATTAGATGGTGGTTTAGAAATTGATGGCCCAGTCCAACCAGTTACATTTGTGGTTCCATCAGCATACACCACTGTATCAGCAATTTCTCCTTCTGGTGAAACTAGTTGCATCGTTGCTCCTGAATCATACATCCATAGTGAATAAGCCATGACGTCATTCATATCAACTGCATGAATCCCCCCATCTTCTAGTAAGTTCTCAACCTCTTGAGTTAGAACAACTGATTCTCCTGGGTGTAGGATTAATGATTTATTAAATACAGCATAATCAACAGTGCCATCTCCTTTTGTTCTGGCTAATTGCCAACCTACAAGATTGAGGATACTATTTCCCATATTAGTTATTTCAATGAATTCGTTATCCCGATTATGGACTTGCCCTGGCATTAATCTAGTGAACCATACAGGGTGGGATGAATCCCATGGCATGGGGGTTGGGTTTTGTTCTCCAGGTGTTGGCCACATGGAATCAAGCCAAGGTTCAGTCCATGCATTGGCATCACCTTCTAAGCTGTGACAGTTTTCTGAATTGCTCCAGATAATTTCTTGACGAATATTTCCATTTGGGTCTCGTAGGTCTATGACCTCATTGTAATTGCTCAGTAGAGCATTGTTTTCTGGGATTATTACAGCATATTCCCCTGCGTCTAGGTTCCACCAGTCATCGGGTTGTGTTGCAACTCCTGCAGAGTAGTGATTGAGATAGGTATCTCGTAACACTAGGACGTGGTCTAGACTAGAATTTTGATTATGGCTTGCAATTACCCATCTTGAGATATTAATTGTAGAGGTACTAGGGTTGTGTATTTCCAACCAGTCTCCTTCTATGCCAATATTTCCAGCAGTACATTGTGGCATGACTTCAGAAATGATTAGTTCAGTTGAACCAGTGTATGGGTCTTGGAATTCAGGGTTTGCAGCATTTGGTGTGGGGTATACGGAAGGCACCCAACTGGCAGTTTGATCATGTCCTTCTACAAGAGTTGAATTTTCAGGTGTTAATGTGTAGGTTATTGTTTGAGTAGTCTCTCCATTAGGATTGATTAATGATAAAACATCACCACTATTTCGCATAGACATTCCTGAACCATTTTTCCAAACAGTTAGATATTGACCTGAATCTAATTCCCATTCTGATGGGTTACTTTCATCCAAACCAGGGACGCTGTTTGAATTTATTAACAATGAACCCCCTGCTTGAGAACGAATTTTCCAGCCTTGGAATGAGGCTGTTTCATTTCCGATGTTGACAATTTCTATCCATTCTCCTTCTGGGTAGTGATTGCTATCAGAACCAATTGGGTCAGGCATAATCTCTGAAATTCGTAAATCACTGCTTTCGTTAACCGAACTACCAATTTGGTTTGGGTTGGGGGATGCAGGAGTAGGCCATCCAGAAGTCATTAGTGACTGTGAGGGGAGGTCAGCATCAGTGGGAATTACGGTTTTGTTATTACCTGGGTATGAACTCCAACTGACAGAATCCACAATTACTCCTGTATTATCAATGAGTGATAATGTGTCACCATTTACAATCATTTCAGTGGTGGGTGATGGGACTGAAATGAGTACATATGATCCTGCATCTACTATACTTCCAGTACCGGTATCCCGATCATCAAAACCGGCATCAAGCGACAAAGTTTGTCCGGTTCCAGTGATTATTGCCCACCCAGAAACATCAATAGAAGGGTTACTACCTCTATGAGATAATTCAATCCACTCTCCATCGGGATATGCCATTCCAGAGTTAGTTGAATTAACCATCACTTCGTTGATTCTAACATCGCTAGTTCCATTTACATTGATTGCATTTACTTCCCCAGGTGTTGGGAAAAGAGAGTTGGTCCAGTAACCATTACCTATCGATGGTGCTACAAAAGAGTGCCCTATTTCTCCATTGTTGGTGTAATTGGCAGCAGAAACGTATTCTCCAGAAGGGTTGACAAGGAAGGCTGAATCTCCTCCATTATTTAATACTCCATAAGATTTGAATCCATTAATTGCTACAACACGTCGCTCGCCAGGAGTAATAGAATCAGAAATTGCATAATCTACAAGGTGAGTTACATTAAGGTTCAATGTATTGCCTGTTAAATCTTTAATTGCCCAACCATTTAAATCGATTGTTGAGGTTCCAGTATTTTCTATTTCTACCCATTCACCACCAGGGAAAGTAGAGTTGTCAGCACTAGGCCAAGCATCAGCCAAAACTTCACTAATTCGTAAATCACTAGTATTCCAAGTGGGGCCACTACTACTTCCGCCACCACTGTTTGCTTGCCCTGGTGTTAAACTGTTAGCTGCTTGCCAATCAGCAGTTGGTGATGAAGGGTCTTCAATTAGAGAATCTCCTTGTGATACAGAACTGCTCCAAGTTGCTTCGTGGACCTTGGTTCCAGATGAATCATGTAACTCTACGACACCTTGGCCATTGGTCATACAGAATCCACAGCCACCCCCGTCCCCATTTCTAGCAATAACCATGTATCCCCCTGCGGTCAACATCAAATTTTGAGCATTTTGAGGCCAAACAACAGTTACAGGTGAAGAACTAATTGATATGTCTAATTGTCTGTTACTATTGCCATAATGGTCGTGCAGGTACCAACCAGTCATATCAACTGTCGAAGTTCCTGAATTGTGAATTTCAACCCATTCTCCTGTAGTCCAGTCACTAGGTCCAACAGCATCCGTTTCTGGTCCAACAGCATTAATGAATAGTTCTGAAAGGCATACATCTCCGGAGCAAGCATTACTTTTAGTTCCGGTTTCATCAATATTTTTGGCTGGTTCTAACATTGCCAGTTGTGGGCTTAAAATCATCAGTAACAGTATCAAAATTGGTATAAAATATTCTCGGCGCATGGTCAACACTCAACTACGAGGTCTACGACCTCGTTCTAGGCTATTACAATTATCACCTGAAGAATTAGTGAAATATTTCATGTAAATCCAAAAGAGTCCATCCTTGCTGCAAATGTATAGATCATTATTGGGACTAGAATTATTCCCATTCCATGACTTCTTCTGATTCCTATTCTCGGCGGCATTAGGCCCAAAACCGTTCCTGAAATTAACACCCCCATCCCAATCCATCCAGTAGAAAGCCAAACAAGTACTACGATGAACAAAGTAACGCTCATGACTAATGTTCGTAGTGGAATTAGTTCGTGTAGTTTTAGCATTCCTTTACCTACTTTAATCATTATTGGGACTGAAATAAATCCAGATGCAACAGTCACTGCAATGAGTCTAATGAAGTCTGGAGGTGGTTCAATTGCTGACCATGGATCAATGGGGTACATCATGTTCAATGCAAGTGCTGCGCCAGAACGAGGTCTACCTACTAGATATAGGAAAGCAAGAACCATTACAGTTACAGCTGTATTAGTGGCAGAAAGAATTGCAATTACTTCCAGATCTTGTTGACTTGATTGCATTTCTAAATCTAGGTCGGGTGAGACTGCCCTTTCTTTTTTGGCTGCCTCAAGGATTGCCAACTCTTCTTCAGATAGAGGTGCTCCAGACATTGCCATAGCACCGGATTCATCTGTTAATAGGCTACTTTGTTCTCCCTCAATAGGAGTTTTTGATTCTATATCTGCTTCTTCAGCCTTCCTTCTGGCCATCGCCTGTACAGCAGGATGTTGTGTTTGTCCGGGCCCAAACTCAAAATCTGCAGGTATATAATCAGGGTCCTTTAATTTTCCAACAAAGTTTCTGACGCTCATAACTACTACTGTAGCCTGTGCAGCTGTCATGCCGGGCAGAATTGCCATTACTGCCGCGCACATTGATGATAATAAACAAGGGATTACTAGAGGTTTTACCGGGGGTAATTCCCATTCCTCGTCTTGTTCAGGCATTTCTGAAGTTGTGATGTAAATATCAATTAGGTTAGCAATCCCGAATAAACCTGCAAGGCCGGGCATTAACATTGTTGCACTAGGCATCCCTACGGGAGATTTGCCAGGTAATTCGAAAACAGCCCATCCATAAAATCCGCTTAGTAAGAAAAACGCAGCTGCAGCAATAATTCCTGCTATATTTGAACTGTCTGAGAAACCAAAATCCCTTTCTTTTCCAAACAGGTTTAATTTCCAATTTTTGCTCATATCTTGCATCCATTTTGGCCAAGCCAGTCTTGTGGACTCAGATAAAATTAGGAATGAAGATATGGCAAGTAATAGCCATGGCAACATATCTCTGCTTTCTTCATAAAATCCTAGTCCAGGGTTTTCCCCGAATAGTAATCTAGCTACTATTAAGAGGGGTATTGATAGGACTAAACCAAGTTGTGAACCACGAGCAGAATAGGCTACACCTTGCGTTGCTTTACCCGATATAAGCATACGGTGTCCAGGTAATAAAGCTAGAGCAGTATCTCCATCAGGTGCGCCTAAAAGAGCACTTGGAATATAGTTTAGAAAAGTATGGACAGTACCCATTGAAACAATGATTGCTGCTACGGATGAAAGAGGAATTCCAAGGCCGATTGCTAAGGGTGAAAGGCTAACGGCAATCAATGCAACATTGTTTACGTGAAAACCAGGAATCAATCCTGTCATACATCCAAAAAAGATTCCAATGAAAAATGACCCCATTAGCCAAAGCCATTCAGTCATCCAAAGTTCCATATTATCACCTCAAGATTTAGCGACGATCAAGACATAGTCTTACTTGTCTTTCAATCACATCTTCTGTAGTAGTTAGACGTCCACTCCAATCTAATGGAGTTCCAATCGAAGCATTTTGAGTTGCAATTTCAGTCCCGTCTCCAAGTAGACACAATTTTTCTCCCATTTGGGTTCCTTCACGATTAATCCACAATGTCCCGTTGTCTTCACTCACGACTCCACTAATTTTGACGAGTTTGTTTATTTCCCATTGCCAATCATCAAATCCTTCTAGCCAAGATAATGTTACAATCGGTACCGGCTCATTTTGCCAAATCGAAATACTATGGACTTGTAGTAATAATCTAGCATCAACAGTATCCCAAATTAAGGTTGCAGAAACATTTACTTTCGTCCCCGCTTCAATCCAATCAGCTCTAGCACCCTCTAATTTGATTCTTAATTTTGTTGAGCGACTGAAGTAATCAGGTCCATCTGCTAAATACCCTTTATCGTAGTCCGGTGAAATCGGGTTATCAATCCAACCCACGAGATCTAAAGTTTGATTTCTGTATGCATTCGGGTCTCTTACGATGTCAGCTAGGGGTGTGGTTGGGCCACCAGAGTCTCCAGTTGGGTTGATAATTGAAGTAGATTGCCCATGATCAAGACATAATTGGATTCTTTCCTCTTCCCAAACTAGCCTTCCATTGAAATCTTTTGATTCTCCTGCGACGTCATTTTCAGTAGGTAATAAGCAAAGTTTGTTCTTATCACCTGGACCCATAATCCACCATTCTCCACTTTCATTAGCAGCAGTACCTTCTATGGTGACTAAACTTCCAATGTCGTATGACCAAGTAGTTGAGTCTGCACTCCATGAAAGTCTCTTAGCGCCAGCGGCGTGGAGGACTTCAATTTGTGTGGCATGAGTTTGTAATTGCCAGCGGAAATCTCTCTCTGACCACCTTACCCATCCCGTCACCATTATTTTTGAGCCAGATTCGTAACTTTGTTCCAATCTCCCTTCTATGGCCATAGAAATTATGTGGTCTGCATTGCTGTATGATGGGTGGTCCATTAAACTAGAAATCTGTCTTGTGACATTTCCTTCAATTACGTCTCCAGAGTAACCCACTAGGCTGATTAAATCACCATCGAATGCAGCAGGGTTGTGTGAGACTCCGGTTAAGTTGACATTGTGGGATTTTGGTATCCAATCAGGATCCCACTGTACCGCTCCAGCACCTTTTGATGAAACCCAAATTCTACCATTCCATTCAGTAACTTCACCTTTTACTTCAATCAAAGTGCCAATGGGTGGCAAAAATCCTGATGTTTCGGTCCATTTTACTTCACTAACATTATAGCCATCTTCTACAAGTAAATCGATTTGATCAGCACCACTGTCGTAAGGATCTCGTACATAGGAGGTCAGCTCACCCCGAATTTTTACCGATTCTCGTATATGTTCATGTAATTCGGAAATTTCCACCATGTCGGGTTCTCTTACGACTGCATAGAAATTCATCACACTGACAAGTAGAACACTCAAAATGAACATCGCCCACAATTTGCCCATGGGGCTCACAGGGGGGTCACTCGCTTGAAGGTATAGGAGGGAAATAATAGAGTTCATCGTCAATTATTGCATTCATTTCATCAACCTAACGCTTTGTGACTAATTTATGCCGGCGTGTAACGGGCGTGTGTGTCCGTGGTCAATTGTTTTAATTTTGGTGTTTTTTACCACTTTTTCGGCGCCTTATCAACAGTCTAACGTTCATATAGAGCCTAGTTACTCTCAAGAGAATGGCCAATCTAACCAAAGTAGTAGTTCAAATAACTCTAGTAACGAAAGTGGAGAACTAATAATCACACAAAATTGGACCGCTCACCTACCACATTGGAATGTGGGAGATACTTGGGTTTATGCCGCTGTTTTAGATGCTCAAGAAATAATTGAAGGTGAACCCTCTCTGGATGGGGCAGTCTTGGATTTGTTATATGGATCTGCAACTATGGTTGTAATGGGTGTGGAGGAAATTGATGTAGATGGCGTAATTACTCCAGTTTATCGAACTCAAACATCAGCTTCAGTCACTGGGCAAGGACATGATTTCCCTGTTGCAAGCCTAGGTGTAACAATTGATGGCTCCATTGATGCTAGTTTTGTCAATATTGAATATTATCGTGTAGGTGATTTAGGTTTGGTATCCTATGATAGGCATTTGATAATGGATGTTACTGCAGTACTATTAGGAATTGGTCAAACCATTGAGGTTGCAAATTATGTTGAATCTGGATTATATTCTCCTCCTTTGGAATACTACGATTTTCCTTTGGCAGAGAATGAATCGTGGAACTTAGTTACAAATTTGACTAAGACCTATACTACGATTAGTACTAGTGATTTGGTTTCACTTTCTATCCCTACTGAGCCTGAATATGATGATCAAGAGTGGTCATATCTAATCAATGCAACAGGTGACCCGGGTGTTTCTAGTTGTGAAAATAGTACTCTTGTTTGGATGATGGACGATGTAGATGAAGTGGAGGAATGGCGTTGGTGGTGTCCAGAAGCAAAAAATTATGCTACTCGCTGGACTAGTGATATTGCATTGAATGGTATCAATGCTACATTAGTGTTAACTGGTTATCAATTAGCAACTCCTCAAATGTCTATATCTATCGAACTCTCTAATTATTCAACTGCATTGAATAGTGAAATTGATTGTTGGGTAAATATTACTGACTCTTCTGGCAATGTAATTTCGGGTAAGTCAGGATACCTATACATGACTGGAATTCAGAGGATTTCATTTGTTACTGATGATAATGGGTCTGCTTTATTACGGGTGATGGCGGGAAATAAAATGGACAATACACCCACTGCTGATGATTGGGCAACACATGGGGTTGTTGCATATCTTCATTCAGATCAAACAGTTGGTAGTACTACTCTTACTTTGGAAGGTAGTGCCATTGGCGGGCTTCTTAGGTTAGAGGCGAATATGTTGGCCTCCATAGTTAGCAAATATATGCAAAAGCAGTCTGAACATTTTCATTTGTCTGTTAGATATTAATCAAGATCTATATTATCCAAATCATCTAATTCAATTCTAGTTTTTGGCACAGTACTTAATCCAAACCATGTTGCTCCTGCACCAATAACTACTAGCATCAATAAACAAATCAAAATCGATGGCAATAACCAATTGGAAGTAGAGGTAGTTTCATGTGGTTCATTGACATAATAACGGAAATCAGAGAGAGTGGCAGACAACACTAATGTTCCATCAACCCAAGTTTCAGAATGTGCTAGAAAACCATCCCCATTGTAGCAATCTATTGTTGTTTCATTGTTGCCTAAATCAACTCTTTGGACGGCAAGTGTATCATGGGTTTTCTCATTTGCAACCCCATAGTGAATTATTCTTTCACCCACTACTTGATACAAAACTTGAGATGTAGTTGAAAAGTTATAATCATTCTCTTGCCAAACTCCTAGGTTTTCTCTAGTTCTTTCAGTGCCAGTAATTTCGATTGTTTTCTCTACATCCCAGATTTCACCTATTTTTATAGACTCAGGAAATTCCCCTACTCTTCTAATTAGTGTTACTTCATTTACTTCGTGTTCAAGAAAATTATCTTCGCCACCACCAGAAAATTGGGTGATTGTAATGGTGCGAGAGTCTAATTTTTCCCACCCGGCTGAGCCACGGGATTTCCAGTGTGTGCCAGAAAATGAGACTGACATGTTTAAAGTATCGTTATCATAATTAGTGGTATTTTCTTTCCAATCTAGGGTGAAATTGACTAAGTGGGTAATCCTTGCTTTGACACAATCTCCATTCCAAGATAAGATCGTACATCCTTCATTTCCAAGTTGGGTGACTCTTAATTCCTCTCGCTCAGTGACTTGTACTCCCAAGAAATTTTCTTCACTACTCCATTGTTCAGTAAGATCTGCCAATAATTGCTCTGTATGGCCCTCGTATTCAAACCAGTCATCCGTTGTATAAGATGGCTCTCCAATTTTTTCTACTGCACAAGCTGATGGGATTGATAGTAGTAGTAATGTGGCGAAGAGAGTAGTGAGGCGGCTAGTTCGCACAAACCGTTTCAGTAGGGTGGGGTCTTTCAGTATGACGGCTATGGGGGTTAGTTTCAAAGTAGTTGTGCCTCACCCATAGGGTGAGCAACATGGGAGTAGATGGAGAGGTTGACGGGAAAAACATCGGGTTGATGTGGTTGAGTCTTGCTGTATTGGCTATGTTTGTATTGCCTGTTATTGGAGCCGCAGTTCCAATTGATAATCCAGAAATTGTAATTGAAGAAGTACCATGGTGGGAAGATACCATTATGGATAAAAATGGAGATAGAATCCACGATGCGATCCCAGCAGCAATTGCTAGTACCGATTATGATTGGGTTGATGATGAAGGAAGAATTGGGTTGATTGTTGATTTCGACCACCAACCAACGGAGGAAGATGAACTCATGCTGATAAATGAAGTTGATTTCCGGGTTCAGTTCCGTTATCATCTCATTGATGCAATAGCAGGTTCCGTAGAAGTTGACCAAATTGATAATTTGTTAAAATTGCCTGGTGTGGTTTTTATTGAAATAGATGGGATTTTTACTATTCAAATGAAAGATGTGAATGAAGTACATGGTGTTACCAATGTTTGGGAAGAAACTGGTTATACTGGAGCAGGTTCAGTAGTTGCAATTATTGATACAGGTATTGATGCTGATCATGTTGGTCTTGATGACTTAGATGATGATAATTCCACCAATGACCCAAAGGTAATCGGTTTCTATGATGTTGTAAACAATGCAGGGGATACAAATGGTACTATGCATGCATATGATGACCAAGGGCACGGTAGCCATTGTGCGGGTATTACAGCAGGTACAGGTGCACCAACATATGAGAATGTAGGTGTTGCTCCTCAAGCACAATTGGTTGGCGTAAAGGTGCTTGATGAAGGTGGTTCAGGTTCATTTGCTGGTGTGATGCAAGGGATGCAGTGGACTGTAGATAATCGTCACAAGTTCAATATTAGAGCAGCAAGTATGAGCCTAGGTGGTCCTGGTCCAATAGAGTTGACAAGTGCACAAGAAGAGAGTGTCAGTCGTATGGCTAATGAAATGGTGAGGAATGGTATTGCACTTTTCATAGCTGCCGGGAATAGTGCAGTGCCATCATCAATTGGTACACCCGGTAGTGCCGAGGATGTGATTACTGTTGGTGCTTTAGACAAGGATACAAGCATTGCAATATATTCTAGTCAAGGTCCTACAGAAGAAGGACTAACTAAACCAAATATCGCTTTTGTTGGCTCTAATGTTGTTTCAGTGGCCTACAATTCAGGTGATGGTTATACTGACATGAGTGGTACCAGTATGGCTACTCCGGGTGCTGCTGGTCTAGCAGCATTGATGTATCAAGCTAACCCGGATTTATCTCCATTTGATGTTAGGAATATTATGCAAGAAACAGCAACTTATCGTGAGTGTTACTACATGGGTGATCCTGCTGGAATAGATGGTTGTCCTACTAGTTTAGATGATGTTTCAATCAAACCTAGAGACAACAATGTTTACGGGCATGGTCACGTAAATTCAGAACCCTCTGTTACTGAGGCTGCCAACCAACTTTATGGTATGACCCTGTCAATTAATGTCTCTTCTACTACACTTGCTGCAGGTGATAATAAAGTTCATGTTGGGCCTGGTCAAGATGTCTCTTTTGCAATCGTTGGTGATGGAGTATCGAAGGTTCAATGGCGTACTTGGGATATGCGAGATTACTGGTCAGATCATCCTGATTTTGAAGCTGGAGGTATTGATTTTTCAATTTCTCATGAAATGATTCATGATCGTTTGAAATATCTCCCTGGGAACGAAGTAGTGGGTAATCAAACAATTATTGTCCGTGCAATTAGTGGGGATAATGCATCTACCAATGCTGTGGTTCATTTACATATCATGGGAGATACACCAATTGGCATTAGCACAGAAGCAGCTGGATTTAGTGGTGCAATTTTCATCCTTGCTTCCTTGGTATTCATTTTGGCAATTGGTTTGATTATGACTATGTTGATGTTGCAAGGCACTTTATCTATTCCTAAATGGGCCCCATTTGTTCATCCTCAAAATTATGATGAACACATATTGAGTGAAGAGGAATCTGAAAAATCAGTATCTAGGGCTAAAGCCAAGAGTTAGTGTGGGTGGTTGCTTGGCCATTGCCGGCGTAGTAGTTTCAGCCATAGTCGCTGGAATTGCTGCAATATTAGTTACAGTGGCAATTGAGCGCTGGGGTGGTTTACACGGTGGTGTTTTGGCAACGGTTCCCTCAACTATTGTCCCTGCAGCTGTTGGAATATGGTTTGCCTCAAGCAGTCAAATGCAATTTCAGTCAGCAATGGGGATTGTCCCTCTTGGACTTATTCTCAATGCAGGATTTCTGTATTTGTGGAGAATAATACCTCCTATAATTCCTCAACAATTGGATTTTTCTTTACGCTTAATCTTAATTACTCTAATTACTTTGTTTATTTGGGCGTTTGCAGCAGTAATTTCTATGGTGGTATTTGGTCATTTAATTGCTCAAGGAATTAATCCCTTCTACTTAGGTTTTGCAGCCTTATTCGTTGGCCTTTTTGTTGGATTTATTGCGACCACGAGACATATTCCTACACCTAAGGGGGAAAATAAAGTAGGGGTTTTAACCTTGTTTATGCGTGGTTTGGCAGCATCTGCCTCAATTGGAGTAGCGGTATGGCTTTCTAGCTTGGGTAATCCTTTGGCTAGCGGGGTGATGAGTATTTTTCCAGCAATTTTTACCACCAGTATGGTCGCACTTTGGATATCTCAAGGTGAGGCCGTTCCTGCTGGTGCCATAGGTCCGATGATGTTTGGGTCTCAATCAGTCTCTCTTTATGCATTGATTGTTGGTTTGCTATATCCAATATCAAATACCACTTTGGGGATTTCTATTAGTTCACTAGGGGCTTGGATATTTTCAGTGCTAATTATCAATGTTAGTGTATGGTATTATCTAAAATTAAAGGTAACTACTCAACAGGTGGTTTGAAATTAACTAACAATTCGCATTTAATGACGGAGGGGTTCCATTGGGTGACAAGAGATACATCAGAGACGCCCTTCATGGTGACATAATATTACCAGACCATGTTAGAAGAATTGTTGATACTCGTACCTTTCAAAGACTTAGATATATCCAACAACTTGCCACCTGTCACTATGCCTTTCCATCAGCAACTCATAGTCGCTTTTCCCATTCATTAGGTGTGTTTCATCTTGCTACTAGAATAATTGAAGATTTACGGGAAAGGTTCCCTGGGAAGATTTCTGATGAGGATGCTAGATTAGTCCCTATTGCTGCTTTGTTACATGATATAGGCCATCCTCCATTTTCTCATATGTTTGAGACTCCAGATGTATTTGCTAACTTCGCAGGCCATGAAGAATGGGGTCGAAGGATGTTAGTCGATGAAGAATGTGATATTTCTGGTGTGCTAAGAGATTTATTAGGTCATGGCGTTGAAAGATTATTGGCAATAATGAGTGGAGATGGAGTCGAGCCATATTTGCATGAAATAGTCTCCAGTCAATTAGACGTAGACCGTTTTGATTATTTGTTAAGAGATCAATTGGTTACTGGTACTGATGTTGGCGGATTTGACCTTGAAAGATTGTTACGTGCCATCAATATCTCTGATGATGACCATCTTGTTGTAAGTGTATACTCCATATCTGCAGTAGAGGCTTATCTAGTTACTCGCTGGCACATGTATCAGTTAGTTTATTTCCATAAGTTGAACATGCTAACTTCAGTATATTATGTCCGTGCTCTAAAAAGGGCAAGGGAATTACATGAGAGTGGCGACTTACCTTTATCATTAAAAATGAGAGATATGCTTTCAAATCGCAATCTTTCACCTTACCGTTATTCACAACTTACTGATTCCTTTGTGATTGCTGATGTATTCCAATGGTCTGACCATGGCGACCCGATATTATCTGATTATGCTACAAAATTATCTAGCCGTGATGGTTTTCATAAGCGTTTGAGGGTTGAATTAACTTTTGAGAATGTAGTTCAAGTATTGGGGCCATTAGAAGATTTATTGCAATCATCTGGATATAATCCTGAACATGATTTGATTCATGCACCACTTCGTAAGGAGGGGTATCTTCCTTATCAAGAGGGTATTCATTTAGATGATGGCAGAGATATTATGGAAGCCTCGGCATTAATTGAATCAATATCAACCGAATTTGCTCGTTCAATGATTTTCGTTCCTTTAGAAATTAGAGATCAGTGCGAAAAATTAGTGCGTTCAATCATAGAGTGATAAATTTTAGTGGGCTCGACCGGATTTGAACCGGCGGCCACTCGGTTATGAGCCGAGCGCTCTAACCAAACTAAGCTACGAGCCCTTAGCCCTCCGTTAGGGCTTCCCTTGTTCAAAGTTGGGTTTATCATAGTGTAACACTAATGGTGAAATATGATTAATTCAGAGGAGGGTGTAATGGCACAACCTAGGCGGGGCTCTTTGTTGCTTGCTATATGTGTGGTCTCACTTTCGTTTTCTGTTTATCCTACTGCTTCTGCACAACTAGGGAATCCCAATCCTGACATCAATATAGATTGCCCTGATGAAACTGTTGAGATAGAGGTGGGTCCGGGTGATTCTAGAGTGGGGACCGTACAATGTACACTCGAAAATCCTTCAATTCACCAAGAAGAAGTTAACATTACAGTAGATCAATTAAATCTTGACATTGCATATCCAGGTACAGTTTCTGTTTCTGCTGGTAGTGAAGAGACATTCTCAATCACTTGGTCAGCAAAGCCGGGCGCGGGTGTCGCAACATTAACTAGTGAAGTGGAAGTGATTGTTTCATCATTTGGTGTGGGGGCTCCTTGTTTTACTTGCACCTCTAAGAGCGATTCCGTTAAATTGGAAATAATGCCATTTGGCAGGCCTACTATAGACATGGTACCCCAAGAAATTTCCTTAGATTATGGTGAGTCAACGACACTAAATTTCACGGTTCAAAACTCAGGTAATGATGAGGATACATTGCTAATAGGTATGGATAATCAGAGTGGTTTAGAGGAGTTTGGTTTCACTTTCGAATATTCTGTAAGTACAGTAAAATTACAAGTGAATGGGACGAAAGATGTGGTCTTGACAATTACCGCTTCAGAAGAAATTGCAGATGGGTCATTCACAGTCCTATTGCAAGTGTCTAGTGAATTGGCAGATGAATCAGGTGATTCTTGGGTAGTGGAAGAGAATTTTAGATTACAATCTATAGCTCAAGAGGAGAACTTTTTGGCAACATCAGTAGATAATGTTCCTGCTTGGGCTATCACTACTGCAATGGTGCTTGCCGGGTTAGCAGTGGTGGGTGTAATTGTGGTTGCAGTTAGGTTAGGGATGTCCAGAAAATCAGGTGGCGATGTTGATTTTGATTTTGATTTAGATGATGATTTTGATTTAGATGATGATGATGATTTTGATGATTTAGGTTTAGATGATTTGTGATATCTGAATAGTTCAATTTCACTCTTTATCCCCATATCCTTATATTGGGATGACGGTGACAGTTCACCATAGGTGACTATGATGAACGGAAAAGCAACTCGCACAATGATTCTCATCCTAGCAGTTTATGCTGTAAGTATGTGGGCTGGCGCGGCAGCAACTAATGTTGCGGCACAAGGTATTTCGCCAAACCCAACTGTGAGCGTTTCTTGTTCTCCTGCTGCTATTCCAATCGAGGTTCACCCAGGGGCTGCTAGGACTGGAACTACCTATTGTACTGCAACCAATCCAACACAATATGTTGAGGATGTAACAGTAACAGTTACTGCTGGGGGATTAGCAGTAGCTCATCCGGGTTTGATTACTGTCGGCGCCTATGATTCAGCAACTTTCGAAGTAGTCGTTCGTGGTGACAACAGAATGGCAGAAGGAAGTCGTTCAATCACAATTACTGCAAGGGTCACCTCTGCTAGCGGAGTTCCATGTACAACCTGTCCATCTGTTCAATCTTCAGTCATGGCAACTATTATGCAATTCAGCCGTCTTAGAGTAGAAGCAGAGGAGCCTTTCAAGCAACTACGTCCAAAGGTTGACTATATCTTTGAGTTCAAGGTATACAATGATGGTAATGCATACGATCGTTTCAATGTTGAAGTATCTAATCGTGATGATTTAGAAGAAAAGGATTTCCAGATTACTTTACCAACCATTAGCACCGAAATTGAACCCCAAGCACCAGCAGATAAGATGAGGGTTATGATTCGTACTCCTAAGATTCAAGGTTGGACTGATGAGTACCATCAGTTACAATTTAGGGCAACTAGTGAATATAGTGTAAGGACTGAAGGGATTCCTAATTACCAAACTCAGATGGTCACTCTTTATGTGCGCGGAATTTACTTGCCCGGTTTTGAGTTGTTACCATCTCTTTCTATGATTGCTCTTGGTGCTGCATTTGCGTCACGCCGTAATAGGGAAGAAGAAGTAAATGAGGCAATTCAGCCTTCAATACCATCTTTTGGGATATAAGTAAAAAAATCACCTAGTGATTTTCACTTTTTTGCACATTTTGATGGTTTCTGGCTTTTTCGAATACCTTTTCAAATCAACATTATTGCAGCACCAAGAGGCAACGGGTTGATAATGTCTTGAGGTCCCACCATGCTATTACCTAAGGGGAAGAGCATTATGTCTGGCGGATTACTTGAGAAAGCAAAGAATCAGGATACCGGGTCTGCAACCGATGAGGTTGAGGCTGTGGTCGAAGAGGTTGGAGTAGCTACCGATGGCGGTTTATTGGGCCGTGCAAACGCTCAATCGGCAGGCGGAGAAGGAATGGATCCAGCAATGATTAAGAAAGGGGTAGCAGGGTCTTTGGCTGTATTGTTAGTACTGTTTATCGGTTATCAATTTGTAATGGGTTTCACCTTTGGTGGTTATAGCATTTCAGTTTCTGATGTGGAAGTTGATGAGGACGACAACAATCTTCGTGTTCAGGTATTCATTGGAACACCTATGTTCAAAAGTTCTCCAAGCGGGGACATGAGTATGACTATCAGTTATGGTTCTGATGACGTATGGACCGGTTCTTTTGCAGCAGACTCAAAATTGAGTTGGTATGAAGTTTCATTTTCTGATTTTTATCAAGGAAACTCACGAGGCGCCTCATCTGATGGTAGTGATATCGTATACAGCGTTTCAGTAACATTGGAAGGTTCTGACTCGGAATCGTATCCTATTTCAGGAGAAATATCAGATAGAACAATTGATTCAGTTGATGGTGAATTATCTCAAATCACTCAAGCTTGTGATTGTGATGAAAAGAATGACTTAGACCACCTAGGTGTAGCAGTAAGGGTTGGTGCTGGTGCCTTAGATCCAGTACAAAGTAACACTACTAATTTGATGATGCATGTTGACTCAGATTACACTATCACTGCAAGTATAATTCATGATGGGTCATCGGTATATTCGTTTCCTACAGTTTCCGTAGATGGAGCATCAGCATCTTGGGATGGTGGTTCTGGAATAGTTGAAAATTCTTGGATAGAGTTAGAAGGCGAAGGTTCCTCATCTAATGCATTTGGAGAGGCAATTAGTTTTGTTAATCGTGATGATTTCTATCAAGGGGATGACGGATGTTACATTGTGGAAGTTACAGTGATTCATAGTTCTCCTTTTGGTGATGATGTTACTGGTACTTCAAGTCAAGGTTGGAAATTTTTCTGGGAATATAACGAGAGTCGAGACACCGATAATGAAGATGGTTCAACAGACCCTTACAAACCAGCCGAGTCATGCTAGTTTCATAGGTCATCTAGTTCGTCTAGTTCATCATCGTCTAAATTGATAGTAATTGTACTGGTTTTTTCGTTACCAACGCCGGCAGAAAAGTATGCTACAAGACCTAATCCAACGATCATTGCAACAAGGATACTAATTAGCATCGGGCTCATTCCAGGGGATGCAACCTCTTCAGGGCTCCAAAATACTGTTTGACTTTGAGTTCCTAATCCACCCAATGCCCCTTCAATCACAACTTGAGATGGTGTTAGTGGATTGCAATCTAATGTTGCATTTTCATTCTCAGAATGGCTCCATTTCAACTCAACTGTAGATGTTTGCCCTGCCATGACATCAGTTGCTGGATATGTTGGGCTAATGTCTGCTCTTTGATCTTTGACATAACACTCAATTGCAACACTATCTATGTCATCACTAGAACTACCGGCATTAGCAGTGCCTGTATTTGATAGTGTAACTTGAACAGTGGCTCTCTTTCCAATTGGTGCTTCCTTAGTAATTTCAACTGAAACAACATCAATTTTTGGTACTATATTAATCTCAATATTTGGATTTACACTTTGTTCTAATGCTCCGCCAGTGTCATAAAATGTTCCCCATGCTGTAAACCAAGTGATGTTGCTGATTGTAGATTGCTCAGTCCATACAGTTCCATCAGCATAGCCTATTTCAATTACACGTGGTCCTTGTTGATAATTTGCAGGAACTACGAATGTACCATCAGACATAGATAGCCCCTCCATCGTGCGTTCTTGAGGGCCAATTCCTGAAAGTGTGAATGTAATTCCTGACCCCGGGAATTGAAGTATTTGTTCTGATAGTTGCCGTTCCCAGAAGTCAACAATTCCTCCGGTTCCATTTACATTATTAAGCGATATTGTGGCTTCATTATCTGCTAGAATATCGTGGTCATCCCGACTCCCATTAAGGCCCCCTCCGTTCATAGTGATACTAGAACTAGTTCCGGAAACGGTGAGTGGTCCACTAGCAAGAATATCAGAATTAGTGCTTTCAAATTCCCCGTTGATTGATATTTGTGCACCGGTGATTGTCGCATCTAATGCACTCAAAGATCCTCCTTCTGCAATGTTAAGATTAAAGCCGGAATCCCCCCTAAGAAGCCAACCAGAATGCTGTAATTCGGTTGCTTCGTAGATATTATCAGATAGAGTTCGGTGCACTTCAATTCTATCTATAACTAATTCACCATATTCACCTAATATTGCTTCGAATGATAACGTACCGCCTTGGGCTAGCGGATTCACAATTCCCCCAATCATGTTGTGCGAATCACCATCCATGTCATCTTTTGGTCCATCATTCCATTGTACAGTATAGTTGGAAAGGTTATACCCCGAGGCTGAAAAAATTTCAATATTAAAAGCCCCTAAAGATTCAGGTAAAAATAGAGTCGCCTCATCTCCGTATGCAGTCCAAAATTGTAGGTCAGTTGGGGGGTTATTTGCAATTAAACTCCCACTGTTAATTTTCAGGTTACCTTTGACATCAATTGATGAACCAGATTCTATTGTGATATCACTATCAATTGTTAGGTTGGCTCCTGCCGAGATGACTACATGACCATTCATGTTTGTTGTTTGGTTCCAAGTAGTATCTGTTGTGATTGTTGTTGTGCTGCCATCTGAAGGGGGTGTTGCTGCAATAGATTCGTTGGCCATTGTAAGGGTCATTAATACAATCAAAAGAGCAGCCATTATAGTGAACTGTTTGGTCTTCATGGCAACCTCGAAACATGTTTAGGACATGAAACCGCCGATTAGATGGTTCATTTATTTAGAGTGCTGTGCACTTCGCCCCAATATGGCGTCCTCTGTATTGCCTTGGGATAATCTCCTTCTCGCCCCACTTCTGGTTCTTTGGTTGTACCTGCCAGGTTATTTATCCAATACGGCAGCAATGCTTGGAGGAAAATGGATTCCTGATATGACTGGGATTCCAGTGAAACCTATTGATGGTGGTAAAGTCCATTCTGATGGAAATAGAATATTGGGGGATGGGAAAACTTGGAATGGCTTGATTGGAGGTACAATCGGTGGTGGGTTTTTGGCTATTTTAACTCATTTAATTGCTAAAGGAAACCATGTTACATCTGCTCCGTTCCTTGACCCACTTGGTTCATACGGTACATCTTCTAGCGTAATTACTGATTCATGGTTTTGGATTGGTGGTGAATGGGGCTCAGCTTTCATTCTTGGTTGTGTCTTAGGATTAGGTTGTATGGTTGGTGATTCAGTTGGTTCATTCATTAAGCGTAGAAGGGGTTTGAAGCGCGAGGGTGAAGTCAGTAGCAAAGCGCCATTATTGGATACTCTTCCATTTGCCATTTTCACATTTATATTTGGTCAATTATTTATTAGTGGTTCAATAGTAGGTAGTTCTGAACTTCTTGTAGGCATGGTAATCCTCTTGATTTTAACTCCAATTATCCATCGTTCTTTCAACGTTTTAGGATATAAATTGGGCCTTAAATCAGTCCCTTATTAGATAAAATTCTAGTTTTTATTAATTGGGATGGATTGTGGTATTACTTATGTCCCTCCTTTGTTTCGAATCTTTACAATGGAAGAGGCGACGGTGCTAGTTGTTGGTGGCGGCGGTCGGGAACATGCTTTGACAATGGGTCTAATTGCCTCTCCTTCTGTGGGTGAGGTGCACGTTGCGCCAGGTAATGCCGGAACTTCACATGTGGCGACAAACCATCCTATTTCAGTGGGTGATATTGATGCAATAGTTGGGTTAGCACTTTCTTTAAGTTGTGATTTGGTAGTAGTTGGCCCCGAGGGGCCATTAGTAGATGGTTTAGCAGATCAACTGAGTTATGCAGGAGTTCCTTGTTTTGGGCCACATTCCGAAGGTGCTAATTTGGAAGGAAGCAAATTGTATGCTAAGAAAACAATGCAAAATTTGGGCATCCCTACAGGCGGCATTCATCTAATCAATTCAGTTTCTCAGATTGATTCTGCTCTAGATGATTTTAGCCCTCCGTGGGTGGTAAAGAGGGATGTATTAGCGGGTGGTAAAGGTGTAGTTGTGACTTCTCAAAGGGATGAAGCTTACTCCGCTTTATCTGAGGGGCTAACTATAGATGGATTTGTTTTGCTAGAAGAATTTCTTAGTGGCGAAGAAGCAAGCATGTTGGTGATGTTAGATGAAAGTGGCTGGGTGGCTCTTCCTGCAAGTCAAGATCACAAACGTGTGGGTGAGGGTGATACTGGTCCGAATACTGGTGGTATGGGTGCATATGCGCCTGCTCCAATTGTAACTAAACAGGTTAGGGATAAGGTCTACTCTCGCATAATCAAGCCCATGCATGATTGGCTTTCAAGCCAAGAAAAACCTTACCGTGGGTGCCTCTATGTAGGGCTAATGATAGATGAATCAGGAGATCCTTATGTTGTTGAATATAATGTTAGATTTGGTGATCCGGAAACCCAAGTCACAGTGCCATTGATTTCTAGTGACTTGTTTGAATTACTATATTCTGTTGCCACAGGTGATCTTGCCTCGCATAATCCTACATTCACTTCAGCTCATGCAATGACCGTTGTTCTAGCTTCTGAAGGATACCCGGAAACTCCTCGTAAAGGCCTACCAATTAAGATAGAAACGGGGCTTATTGCACATGATGACGGGGGTGCATTTATTCATCATGCTGGAACTAAGTATGTAGAAGGAGAAAAACTAGTATCATCAGGTGGCCGAGTATTAGCTTGTACAGGTATAGCTCCTAGTCTTGTAGAGGCTAGAGAACTTGCATATTCTCTCATGGATGGCATTATTTTGGAAGGTTCTCATTATAGGATGGACATAGGTTTTAGGGCTTTATGAATTAAAAAAAGCCATCGTAAATCTGCTCTATTCGCCCTCACGTGCGCGTGCACGTGGGTGCGCTTATTCGGTAATGGTTAAAAAAAGGGGTCAGGTGGCGGCGACGCTGACAGTCGATAGACTGACAATAACCGAGGTAATAGAAATGGAAAACGAAGCAGAAGCACCGGGGCCAATTAATTTGGCATGGGGTCTTGCTAAAGCGCCATTAGCAGCATTGATTTTGTTGTTGATGACTATGGCAATGTATCCACTTGGTGTGACTTATGATAATGAAATTGCGATAATGACACAAGTGTTGCCGTTCGTGCTACTAACGATCGGCGCTATGTTTGGCAGTGTGCCGCGTATCGTCTTTTCCCACCTCGGGGTTAAGCCTGCGCATGTCACATTGCTGATTTACGCGCCACTTGTAGTGGCAGCAGCAATTCCACAACTGATTTTAGGTAACACATTACTAGGTGTGTTATTTTTATTATTGGCATTCGGTGTTCACGTATTTGATAGAGCGGAGCGCCATGAAGAAGCTACAATCTTTATTTGGATTGTAATGGGTTTCTATGCAGCAATATCATTTGCTGCCGTAGCAGCACCAACATGGGATGGTGTACAGTACGTCGAAGGTGATTGGTTACCTGTATTAAATGATGAAAGTGTGTGGGGTGCAATTGATGGCCATCGAGAAGCCACAGCATATCTTTTCTTCAATGGGTGGATAATTGCTTCTTTAACCGGTGTGCTTGTTGCTCTATTTTCTAGAGGAAGGTTTGCTAAGCCAAGCAATAGTGGTTGGTTTTCAAATTTACCTGACCGAATTGACTCTAAAGCATTCGCTCCTCTTTACGCAGGGTTTGGTGTTTGGCTTTTCGCTCATTTAATTTCTGAAGCATCGTTCTTTTCGGTAACAGAAGTAGAGAGAATCACAGGTTCAGGTATTGGTATTTGGTGGCCATTGTTTACAGGTGTTTTATCACTAATTGTAGCATACTGTTTTGCAGAGAATTTGAGGACTCGCGGTTCTCTATTGTCAATGAATTGGATAATTTATTCTCTAGGTTCATTTACTGAGAAAGGAATAATCATGTCCGGTTCAGAAAGTTGGCATTCATATTTTAGTGGACCTAATGGAATATTTGTGTGGTTCTTTTTGTTTTTCTGGCTCAATGTTTTAGCCATTATGATGACTGTCAAAGGGAAATTAGGTGATATTTCTCCTCGTAGGAATCCAGGCATGGCCAAAAAATTCTGGTCCGATAATTGGTATGGGATTACAATTGCAGCGGCTTTATTTGTTGGGCTATTAGTTCGTGTAGTTTGGAATGTTCTTCCTTTCATGAATTCTAGTGGCACACATGAATGGGATTTGACAGGTGGTTCTGATCCTTGGTATATGTTTAGGACTGTTGAATACATAATTGCTGAACATAATCATTTCATTATAGACATGGACAGATCATATCCATTAGGTGCCATTAATCCTCGTCCTCCACTATTTTCTTGGAGTCTTGCACTAGGCGGCATGTTGTTGTCACCTTTGTTAGATATGCCTGTAGAACAAGCTGTATGGTGGTCTGTTGCTGGATTACCTGCTATTTATGGTGCACTATGTGTGCTCCCAATTGCAGCGATTGGAAATCGCTTCTTCGGTAAACCTACTGCTGCGGTTGCAGCTTGGCTGATTGCTTTGATGCCGGGTCATGTTGGGCATAGTACGTTTGCTCTTGCTGATCACGACGCATTTGCAATTTTATTCCTATCTCTAGGATTCTATTTCTGGTTACGTGCGGTAGATGATGCTGGGGATGATAAATTAGTTGAAGGCGCAATTTGGTGGCCTTCTTATTTATTGAAGGGTGTTAAAGCAACATTTGAGAAGAGGAAACCCGCAATAGCTAATGCAATTCTTTCTGGTGTGGCATTCTCTACTGTGGCATTGGGTTGGAAAGGTTTCGTATATGGTCTTGGAATTGTGTTCCTTGCATTCTTTGCTCAAATTGTATTGAATTTATTCCGTCGTCGAGATAGTATGGCATTGTATGTTACAGCATTAACAATGATGTTGGTGACTTTCATCCTACCTTTGCCATTCTATGCTCATATGCAGTTAGGTTTGATTTGGGACGCAAGTGGTTTCCAACCAATGTTTTACATCATTGGTTTCACATTTGCAGCAGGTTGGGTTGCAGTGTCATTTAGAGACAAACCTTGGCTCTTGGTTCTAGTTAGTGGCGGTGCAATTGCTGGTGTAATTTTAGGTGCATTGTATGCTTTACAATATTTGGAAATTTACAATGGATGGGATGTACTAACCACTGGTGGTTATTATTTCTCAAAGAACAAGGTTTTCGGAACAATTGCTGAAGCACAGGCTCCTAGCCGAGCTATGCTATTTGCCTCATTTGGTCCAATAGTTGCATTAGCTGCCCTTTTTGCAGGGGTTATAGCATTCTGGCAAGGGATTAGAAATCGTAATGGTAGTCGTTTAGTTTTGGCAGTCTGGATTCTTGTTGCTGTTCTTATGGCTTGGAGAGCTGGAAGGTTCGTCTTCAATGCTACTCCACCCGTTGCGGTTATGGGTGCTTGGGCATTTGTGATCTTTTGGCAGAAAGTTGGAGGTACAGAATTTGGTAAAACATGGCGTAGAATGGGTATTGGTTCACCTAAAGCAAGATTTTCTTCAACAACCAAGACTGCTAGAAAATACCCTGGCGTTGTAGCAGTTTTGATGATATTTATGTTAGTTGGCGCACAACATGCAACATATGGGATAGATTCAGGTATTCCTTCTGGTAATTCAAAAGCAAAGGACATAGATTCTAGTATTTACAATATTACACCTAGTATATTGAGGGCTGAAGATCCACTCTTTGGCTGGTCTATTCTTGACTCAACTCCTTACAATCCACCAAGTAGTTGTAGAGGTTTGACTAAAGAATCTAGTTGTTGGTACATGGGTGCATTTGGACCAGGGTTCAATAGTTTGTATTGGAATGAAGGTTATCAATGGCTTGAGGAACAAGATAAAGATGTCCCATTTGGTCAAAGACCAGCGTTCGTTTCATGGTGGGATTATGGATTCCAAGCTTTAGCCCAGGGGCAACACCCAACTGTAGCCGATAACTTCCAGTCGGGAATTCCCGCGGCAGGAAATATGTTATTGGCTCAAAATGATCAAGATTTACTTTCTTTGTACACTATGACAATTGCTGAAGGTGATTTGAGATACAACGACGGGCAATTTACTAATGATTTCAAACAGATTTTGAGGCAACAATTTACTAATGCTCAGATAGATGAATTCCATTTGTTAAATACTCTTGGCGGGGATGAAGGTGTAAATGAATTACAGGCACGTTCTTTCAAAGTAACTCGTAATGCCGGTGATGTTTCTTTAGCAGAAGGGTATTTATTGGATTCGAATGGGATGCCAACTTCTAGTATTGTTTACAGAGTTTATCAAAGTAATGAACAAATTGGTATTGATTATAATTCAGAATTTGATGCAATCATGATGTTTAATCAAACCAAAGATAGGAATGATGATGTAAATACAGGTTCTGATGGTTTCACACATCAAATAATTGGAAATTATTGGTACACTAAGGATATTGTAGAAAGTTTTGATGATGTTTCAACATCAATTCATAGGCAAAATGCTCGTTTAGCATTAGGTCGTGCTTTCTTAACAACTGCTTTAGATATGGATGAATTAGTTGAATTATATCATGGGATTACTCATGATATTACATACACTGTGGCAAACTCAGAAGGTAATCCAGGTGACCTGATTAACAGAAATCACGATATTCGCTATTTTGCAGTTGATAACAGATTATATCCAACAGGTGGTTCATACCAACAAAGCGGAGGAAATCCTACCGGAATTTTCTATGCACCTACAACATTATCTGGCCTAGATCCTGAAACATACATGAAAACTTGGTATGTTACTCAAAGAGGTTCTTCTAGTTATTACATTGATATGACACAAGAGGAATATGAGGAACAATTGGAAGCAGACTATTTAGCAAGTGAATCTCAAAGTACTGAAGAAATTATACAAGCGGTTGATATTAGAATTGATCAAGAACCTGAATTCTTTGACACAATGGTCTCCCGAGCTTATGTTGGATATGGTAGTTCTCATCTTGGGTTGCCAGGTGACCCTTCGCAACCAGGTCAGCATTTTGATTTACGAGGGACAGTAAATTCGAGTTTACAGTATGCATTCCCTCTCCCTGGTGCTATGATGCCTAATTTCGTAATTGCAAATTGGTACAACCCGGATGCAACTAATGAAACTCCATGGTATGATGCAAATACAGGAGTTAAGATTCTGAAATATTATAGTGGTGCTACATTAACTGGTGAAGTTACTCTTGGTAACTTTACTACTGTGCCAAAGGCTAGATTATTAATTGAAAGGGATGCTTACAGTGGTGAGGATATGTTTGATGAAGATCCAAGAGAATATTGGATACCAATTGGTACTACTGATGCAGATGAAAATGGTCATTTTAGTTTCCGAGTTCCTGCAGGTCATATCCGTGTTACTGCATTTTCTGGCTTTGCAGAAGATCCAGAAGTTTTGCGAAATCAAGACCGTGATGCTATAGTTGCGGCACAACAAGATTTCCAGGAATGGCAGGAGTGGTTTGGAGACATTTTGGGACAGTCAGATGGTGCTAGAGAAGTAAATCCAGTTACCAGTATCCTTGCAAACGTGAGTGGTGGTAAATTGCTAGGTGAAATACAATTCACTGTTACAGGAGAAGAGGCCGACACAGATGGCGGAGCAGTCATTTCAAAATCAATTAATATTGAATCATCATCTGCAACAGGTGTTGTGTCTTGGGAAGGGCACTCATCATTTGATGGTCAAGCATTGAGTTCTCATGAATTGATTTTTACTGATATTTGGACAGAAGAAGAGTTGCCTCATATCTGGACTACTAATGGTACTGTTGTTAGTGATGCTGAGCATCCTAGAGTATTCATTGGAGAGGGCGAGGTTACTTTCTCAGGTGCAGGAACAATGGTTAGTAATGGTGAGGTATTAGTTTCAGACTTTACTGGTAACTATACTAGGACAATTGCAGATAACCATTCATTTACTGGTGAAGGTTTGTATTCTGGAATTGGAGAATTTGTAGGTACAATTACTAGCAATGAGGCAATATCAACTTGTGTTAACAATTCAGTTCCCGAAGAGGAAGAAATTTGTACGATTCCAAACTCAAATCCTACGGCCTATCTTTTCTCAGGTTCATTTAATGGGGTAGGAAAAGTAACTGCTAATGGAACTGTCGAATATACTGCCACATTGTACCGTGAAACATTAGTAGGTAATGGAATATTTATTGTTGACCAATCTGATGATTCATTAGATAGTTATGGGACAATTAATGGTTCAGGCACATTTAGTGGGGTGGGGACATTCTCGGGTGACATGGTTCAACCAGGTAGTTTCCATCTTGTTGATGCTCTACCCGGTTCATATCGTGTATACATAGTATTACCAAATGGAAACATTACTCGTTTGAGCACACCTCTTGAAGTTGATAGTTCACCTACCAGTGATGTTCAACTCAAATTACCAGCTTCTTGGATCGAGGGTGATTTGAAATGGTTTAGTGGGGATCCAATCTCTGATATGGCATTAGAATTAACAGAATTAAGTATTGATGAACCAGCCACACAACCTTGTACTGAGGTTTTGTTTGCACCTTGTATATTGTATACTGATGAGAATGGTTCTTTCGGATACGGACCAATACCTGATGGTACATATAATTTGAAAATGGATGCTGATGGTGATGGTTTCTACGAATGTGTCCCTTGGCAAACTCCCGCATCAACAAATTTCTGTGATGGGCGCGCTGAAATAATTGCTACAATTGATCCAATGAATTTTACATTGATTCAAACTTCTTCCCCAGTGCCTTCTCATTATGATTTAGAGTTCACTCTAAAGCAAGATTTGGGTGGTGGTACTGTTGAACCAGTTTCTGATGTTGATGTATTTTTCCATAGTAATTTGTTAACTGATGAAGAGTATATTTCAGCAATATTTGATAATGATTCTAGTACCTATAAGATTGAATTACCAGAGGGTGAATGGGTTGTAAATGCTTCAGATGATAGTGGTTTGATGTTATGGGAAGAATTTGAATTACTTGATAATATGACTGGAATGGATTGGATTCTACGTGAGAGTGTTAATGTCACTGGACAAATATTAGTTCAAACAGGTAAATCTGAATCGCCACAGGAGGGCGTGCCTAATTTGGAAGTCAAATTCCAATGGGGTGGCATCACCACATCAGTACAAACCAGTTCTGGTATGAATGCAGGTAATTTCTCTGTTTTACTTCCAGAGGGCGTTGCAGTAAACATGACGGCGCAATCTATTGCTAGTCAAATGTCCAATGGGACAAGCTTTATTGTTTCAGAATCTAATTCTCATATTATAATGAATATTGAATCAGGATTGCAATTAAATGGTGGGTTATATTTGTATGATAATATGACTGCATATTCACCCTATGTACCTGGGTTCATGCCATATCAATTACATGCACACGATGACGATAGAGATGTTCATTGGTTCTTTGATGTATCAGTTGAAGATGGTAGATATTCACCTAAATTACAATATGGTAATTGGACATTGTCAATAACTGATGAACGTCTAAATGTTGATCCTGTTCAGTTATTTGTTTCTGATGAAAATATTGAATTAATGTCTCACTTTGAATTGTTTGCTAATCCAGAAAATATTACTTTAAACATTACCGCATTCTTAGACCATTCAAGAGA
>MDTE01155705.1_pt1 | contig 36961 bp, 25 predicted proteins | sample 811231 | NCBI WGS metagenome assembly MDTE01 (sample SAMN05326651, study PRJNA326480) | marine metagenome | isolation source: seawater | place: Indian Ocean: Red Sea | collected 2010 | reverse complement strand
TTAATTTTTTTAATCAATATTCCAGAATCTTCTGTTATAAATTCAATTTCTTTAACATTAACTTCACTCAAAATTAATTTTTTGACCCTAACAATTTTAGATTTATCATCTTCATTTAATATAGGGATCATTATTTTTTGTAAAGGCTGCCTAACTCTTATTTGCTCTTTTTTCCTTAATGAAAGGACCATTGATGTAATATCTTGGGCTAAGCGCATTTGTTTTTCTAAATCTAAATTTATAATACTATTGTTAGCTTCTGGAAATTTTGTTAAATGAACTGAGGTACAGTTATTTTTATTTAAATCAAGATAAAGGTTATCCATAAAAAATGGAGCAATTGGAGAGCTTAGAATGGACACTGCTTCTAAACATTCATATAAGGTTTGGTAAGCTGACAGCTTATCTTTTCCAAATTCTCCTTTCCAAAAACGTCTTCGACATAGTCTAACATACCAATTACTCAAGTTATCTAGTACAAATTCTTGAATAGACCTTGCAGCTTTGGTTGGTTCATAGTTTTCAAAAAACTCTGAAACTTTATTAATTAAAGAATTTAATTCTGATAGAATCCAACGATCAATTTCTGGCCTTTCTTCAATATTTATTTTGTTTTTACTGTTTTCAAAATCGTCTATATTGGCATACAATGCAAAAAAAGCATATGTATTATAAAGTGTACCAAAGAATTTTTTTCTGACACTGTCGATACCTTCTAAGTCAAATTTAAGATTGTCCCACGGCTGGGCATTTGAAATCATATACCATCGTGTAGCATCTGCACCATATTTATTTAGGGTTTCAAATGGATCAATTGCATTGCCAAGTCTTTTAGACATTTTATTTCCATTTTTATCTAATACTAAGCCATTTGAAATAACATTCTTAAACGCTACGCTTTCAAATAATATTGAAGATATTGCATGTAATGTAAAAAACCAACCTCTTGTTTGATCTACCCCTTCAGCAATAAAGTTTGCTGGGAACCTTGATTCAAAAAGCTCCTTGTTTTCAAAGGGATAATGCATTTGTGCATATGGCATTGAGCCTGAATCAAACCATACATCAATGAGATCTTTTTCTCGTTTCATTTTTTTTCCAGAATTTGAAACCAAGATTATATCATCTACAAAAGGTCTATGAAGGTCAAAACCTTCATAATTTTCATTAGACATATCACCCAAGCTAAAATTTGAAAGAAAGTTTTCTGTCATAAAACCTGAATTAATAGATTTTTCAATTTCTAATTTTAGCTCTTCAATAGACCCAATACATATCATTTCTTTTTTATCCTCAGTCATCCATATTGGTAACGGAATACCCCAAAATCTTGACCTAGAAAGATTCCAGTCAACTAAATTTTCAAGCCAATTTCCAAATCTACCCTCTCCAGTGGAAGAGGGCTTCCAGTTGATAGTATTATTTAACTCAACCATCTTATCTTTTTTAGCTGTTGTTTTAACAAACCAACTTTCTAAAGGGTAATAAAGTATTGGTTTATCAGTTCTCCAGCAATGAGGGTACGAGTGCTCGTATTTTTCAGACTTGAAACACAGGTTTTTTTCTTTTAGCAAAATAACTATCTGAATATCTGCTGATAAATTAGGTTTTTCATCAACATCTTCATAGTATTCGTTTTTAACATACATTCCAGCAAAATCAGTAACCGAATCAACAAATCTTCCTTGTTTGTCTACTAGTGTAAGAGATCCAATATTATTTTGTTTAGCTGCAATACTATCATCCGCTCCAAAGCTCGGTGCCAAATGTACTATTCCTGTTCCATCTTCTGTGGTTACAAAATCGGCCAAAATTACTTTAAAAGCATCGCCGTCTTTAGGTTGTTCATATTTAAGAAGTTGTTCATAATAAAGTCCATCTAAATCCTTTCCTAAAATTGAAGTGATAATTTTAAAGGGTATGTTTTTGTCTCCACTGACATAATCTTCAAGCTTTAGATCTTTATTTTTTTCATTAAAATATTTGTCAAACAACTCTTTTGCTATAATTACTGTAATAGGCTTGTGTGTGTATTGATTAAATGTTTTTACTTTAAGATATTTAATATTTTTACCAACAGCTAGAGCAGTATTAGAGGGTAGAGTCCATGGTGTTGTGGTCCACGCTAATAAATATATGTCATCATTACTTTCATCAAATAAAAATTCTGAAAAACTATTTTTAATCAACTTAAATTGAGCAACAGCCGTAACGTCTTTTACTGACCTATAGCATCCTGGCTGATTTAGCTCATGAGAGCTTAAGCCTGTACCAGCTTTTGGCGAAAATGGTTGTATGGTGTACCCTTTGTAGAGCATGTTTTTTTTGTTTATTTCGGAAAGCAACCACCAAACACTTTCAATATATTTGTTGTCATATGTGATATAGGGGTTTGACAAATCAACCCAATACCCCATCTTTTTAGTTAAGTCTTCCCAAACCCCCTTGTATTTCATTACATTTTCTCGACACTTTTTGTTGTATTCTTCAATAGAAAGCTTTTTACCTACGTCTTCTTTTGTAATCCCAAGTTCTTTTTCAACACTCAATTCTACAGGTAGCCCATGTGTATCCCAACCTGCTTTTCTGTGGACCTGATAACCTTTTAGGGTTTTAAACCTGCAAAAAATATCTTTAATAGCTCTTCCCATGACATGATGAATTCCTGGAACACCGTTTGCTGAGGGAGGACCTTCATAAAAAGTAAATGAGGGTTTGTCAGATCGACTATTAATACTTTTTTTAAAGGTGTCGTTTCTTTCCCAATTAGTCAAAATTTCTTCAGCGATTTTAACTAAATCTAAGTTTTTATATTCTGGATACTTCTTCATTATTTAAATAGTGGCAATAACTTTAAGCTCTATAGCAATTGGAGTAGGTAGGCTTTTAATTTCTACCGTAGTTCTACATGGTTGATTATCATGAAAATACTCGGCATAAATACGATTATATATTTTAAAATCATCCTTCATGTTGGTTAAAAAAACAGTTACATCAACAATGTTCTTCCATGATGACCCAGACTCTTCAACAATCATTTTCACATTATTAAAAACGGAATGGCATTGCTTTTCAATATCATAAGAAATAATTTCTCCATCTTTATTTAGCTCTACACCAGGAATAATTTTAGTTCCTTTTTCTCTAGGTCCAACTCCTGATAAAAATAATAAATTCCCAACTTTTTTAGCATGCGGATAAAGGCCAACAGGTTCGGGGGCATTTTTAGAATTAAGTGCTTTATTTTCCATATAAATTTAATAATAGAACAAAGAAAGAAATAAATATTCTAAACTCGAATCAAATAAATTAAATTATTTTTGTACCCATGAAAAAAATAGGCCTCTTCGTAATCTTTTTTATTCCACTATGTCTTTCTGCCCAAAACTTTGGCGGTTTTAAAATGAAAAATGGCTCTCAGCATATAGGTGTCGTTTCTGGTAAACTAGTTGATTCAAAAACCAACGCCTCATTATCTTTTGCAAATGTTAGACTCTTTAGGTTTAATGATGTTCTTTTAGAAGGAACAATTACAGATGAAAATGGTGTCTTTGAGTTTAAAGACCTTGCTCTAGCAAACGGCTATCTATTGATTAATTACATGGGTTATGAAGAAAAAAAAGTCGAAGTAACTTTAAATCGAAATAAAAAGATTGAGTATTTAGGAAAGATAAAAGTAAGCAGATCATCAGTAAAATTAGATGAAATATCTATAAACGAAGACAGACCTGTATATGAAACCAAAATGGAGAAAATAGTGTATAATGCAGAAAATGATCTTAATGAAGGCCTAGATGACGCTGCTGATGTTTTAAGAAAAGCACCACTTCTATCTGTAGATTTAGAAGGAAATGTAAGTTTAAGAGGCTCACAAAACATAAAGTTTTTAGTAAATGGAAAAGAATCAACTTTTTTCTCAGGCTCTGCTTCAGAAGCACTACAGATGATCCCGGCCGAGCAAGTTAAAAGCGTAGAAGTTATTACAAGTCCCACTGCAAAATATGATGGTGAAGGGGGCGCAGGGATTATAAATATAATTACTCAGCAAAAACAAATTTCTGGATTTAAAGCAACAGTTAACGGATCAGTTGGTACGAGGGTAAATAAGCAATCTTTTAATGTGAATTATGGAAGGGGCAAGTTTGGTTTTTCAGCTAGAGCTAGAGTTAGATACGGTTGGCCACTTGGTGGTCAGCAAACGTATTACAGATTTGACTATGATAATAATACTACACTTACCAAAAATGCTCAAACCAAAGGTCAATGGATTGGTGTTGGGGGAAGTGCAGAAATGTATTATGATATCAACCCTTATAATAGTATTGTAACAAGTATTCAGCTAAGAGGAAACAGAAGAACTAATGAGGAGTGGGCTGATGATGTGCTTTATGATAGTTTATTAGAGAAAACATTCTTAGAAGATATTGCATATACTGTTAATGACACAGTAAGATATACAGACTACGCTAATCGAATGGGTGCATATGAATGGACCACAGATTATATTAAAAAATTTAGTCGACATGAAGATCAAGAGTTAAGATTAGCTTTTCAGCTTGGAGGCGACTTTTCCGATCTTGATAATACTGTAATAAACAATCCAAATGAACTTGCTTTAAGACAAACAATACTAAATAAAAATGATGGCAGTCCTTTAACATACACATATCAATTAGACTATACATACCCCATAAAAGACAAACACAAGATTGAATTAGGAGGAAAATTTGTTAATCGGAATTTAATAAATGATTATTCTACTAAATTAGGAGATGTTTATATCCAACCATATGAGCGGTTTGATTATAATCAATCATTATTAGCTTTATATACTTCTTCAAGCATAGAATTGTCTAAAAAATGGAGCGCTGTTGTTGGACTAAGAATGGAAAACACTAAGATCTCAGGTCAATGGAACTCACAATTAAATGATTCATGGACCGAAGACTCAATATTTATTTCTGATCCATATACAAATTTATTGCCAAGCTTTATAATATCTAGAAAAATAGATCGAGCTACATCAGTTAAGTTAAGTTACAGTAAAAGAATTTCTAGACCAGGTATGCGTTTTATCAACCCTAATCAATCCTATAATGATATTTACTCTAGAGAAAAGGGTAGTCCAAACTTAACACCTGAAAAAACACATCAGTTAGAGTTAGGTTATAACAGTTTTGCAAAAAAATATAAAGCTAGCTACTATCTTTTTGCAAAAATGACTGATGATTTAATAGAATCAAACACAGAAGTAAATAATGGTGTTGACATTACATCATACAGTAACACCGGAAATAACTTCTCATTTGGGGTGAATTATTTTGGATCTTACAGTCTAAAAAACGGATCAGTTCGTGCTGGTTTAAATATCTATACATATAACACTACTAGTGATGATATAGGTCCTATATTATTAAATTGGAATGTTGGAGGTAATTATGACTTAGGAAAAGGATATAAAGCAGAAACATTTGGTTTTTTTAGAAAGAAAAACCAAACTGCACAAGGCTATACTCCTGGCTTCTCAATGTTTTCAATTGGATTTAAAAAAGAATTAAATAATAAAAAAGGCTCAATAGGTATTCGATTTATAGAACCATTTAAAAAATATAAATCATTTGAAACCGAGCTTCAACAAGAAGGAGATTTTTATTTATACAGTAATAGAAACATAGTTTTTAGATCTATTGGAGTTAGTTTTAAGTATACATTTGGTGAATTAAAGTTTAATGCAATCAAGAATAGAACAAATATTAAAAATGATGATATGAAATCTCAAGATGGAGGGGGTGAAGGAGATTTTTAATTATATTTTTAAACAAACATTTTGCTCCTCAGTAAAAAACTGTAGTGACTTAAACCCACCCTCTCTACCTAGACCAGATTGTTTTTGACCACCAAAAGGTATTCTTAAGTCTCGCAAAAGCCAAGTATTAATCCAAACAACACCACTATCTATTTGAGCGGCAACTCTGTGACCTTTACTAATATCTTTAGTAAAAACACTTGCAGCTAAACCATATTTTGTGCTGTTTGCCATATTAATTACTTCTTTTTCGTTTTTGAAAGGAATCATACAAACTACAGGGCCAAATATTTCTTCTTGATTAGTTTTACAAGAGTAGTCTAAACCTTCAATAATGGTCGGAGCAATATAATATCCATTTTCTAACCCACCTTTGACCACAATTCTTTTGCCCCCACATAAAACTTTACCACCTTCTTGTTTAGCAGTATGAATTTTATCCAAAATACTTTCCATATGTTGTTTAGAAACAACAGCACCAAGATTATTATCGTTATTTTTTGGATCACCAACATTTAATTGTTTTGTTTTTTTCACAAATTCAGCTTTAAACCTATCATAAATTCCTTCTTCTACAAACAATCGAGACCCACATAAGCAAATTTGTCCCTGATTTGAAAATGAAGCTTTTATAGCCATGTCCACGGCGTCATCAAAATTTGCGTCTGAAAAAATTATGTTTGGATTCTTTCCTCCTAATTCTAAAGATAATTTTTTAAACATTGGACCAGCTATTTTAGCAATTCTCTGTCCAGTGTTAGTTCCTCCAGTAAAAGAAATTATAGGTACATCTTTATGCTTAACTAGAGCTTCACCAGCTTCATGACCATATCCATGAATTATATTTAGTACTCCTTTTGGAAAATTAATCTCCTGACATATTTCACTTAGAATATATGCAGTCATAGGTGTTATTTCGGAAGGCTTTGCCACAACGGTATTGCCAGCAGCTAGCGCTGGTGCAATTTTCCATGTTAGTAAGTAAATAGGAAGGTTCCATGGAGAAATACAACCCACTACCCCCACGGGCTTTCTAAGTGTGTAGTTTATAGCGCCTCCATCCATGTCGTGAAATTCTGACGAAAAGTGTAGAGACGCTGTAGCAAAGAATTCAATATTTTTTGATGCTCTAGGAATATCAACTAAACGTGCAAGCCACTCAGGTTTTCCATTATCATTGCTTTCAGCAGCGACTAGTTCTTCAAAACGTTTTTCAATACCTTTTGCTAAACGCATTAAATGATTATATCTTTCTTCCTTTCCAAGACCTCTCCATTTTGGAAATGCATTTTTAGCTGCAACAACCGCTTTTTTTATATCCGTTTCATTACTTTTAGGGATTAATGAGTAAACATTTCCGTTAACAGGACTATAATTATCTATCCATTGTCCATTGATAGACTCAGAAAAATTACCGTCGATATAATTAAGGATTTTTTTCATTTATAGAGACCCTGTTCTTCCACCATCCACTGGTAAGTTAATTCCATTTATATAGCTTGCTGCTGGAGAGCATAGAAATGCTATTGCATTAGCAACTTCATTTGCACTTCCAAATCGATTTGCGGGAATTTGTTGGTGCATGGTTGACACTACTTTTTCTTGCGTAAAACCTGTTTTAATTGATTTTTGCTCTATTAAACTCTTAAGTCGATTAGTGTTTGTAAAGCCAGGCAAAACATTATTTACAGTTATACCATGAACACCTAGCTCATTAGCCATTGTTTTTGCCCAAGATGCTACCGCTCCTCGAATTGTATTTGACACACCTAAATTAGGAATAGGAATTTTAACAGATGTCGAAATAACATTAACAATTCGTCCAAAATTTTTCTTTTTCATTTCAGGCACTATCGCTTGTGTTAAAATTTGATTACATATAACATGCATTTTAAAAGCATCTTCAAAGTCTTTTTCAGAAGCACAGAAAATAGGGCCACTAGGCGGTCCCCCTGTATTATTAATTAGAACATCAACACCTTCTCCGGCTATAATATTATTAATTACCTCTTTTAAGGATTTAGTACAATTAAAATCAACACATTCGTAATTATGCTTTTGACCATTTTTAGCATCAAGCTCTTGAGATACTTTTGCAAGTTTTTTTTCATCTCTTGCTAATAAAGTAATTTTTGCACCCATTTTGGATAAGGTTATAGCAGTAGCCCTACCAATACCTTGGGAGCTTCCACAAACCAATGCGTGTTTATTTGAAAGATCTAAATTCATATTGTCAAAAATAGCCAAATTTGTGTAAATTAGTCCAGTAACCAAAAATCTATTATTATGTCATTAAAAAAACCATTTAATTTGCAAAAGTGGATAGATGAAAATCGAGCTTTATTAAAGCCTCCAGTTGGTAATAAAAATTTATACGTTGAATCAGAAGATTATATTGTAATGATTGTTGCCGGCCCTAATGCTAGAAAAGATTATCATTATAATGAAACAGAAGAGCTGTTTTATCAAATAGAAGGTGACATTATTGTAAAAACTCAGCAAGAAGGAAAGCTAGTACAATATGAAATAAAAGAAGGAGAAATGTTTTTATTGCCGCCAAAAATACCGCACTCACCTGTACGGTCAGAGGGTTCTATAGGCTTAGTAATAGAAAGAAAAAGAACAAAAGAACACAAAGACGGATTAATGTGGTTTTCAGACACAGCTAATGAGCTATTATATGAAGAGTACTTTCATTTAACCAATGTCGAAAAAGATTTTCTCCCTGTTTTTAAAAAGTTTTATTCTGATGAAAATTTAAGAACATGCCCAAAGACAGGAGAGGTTATGGAGGTAGATAAGAGGTTTTATAATGATTAATTAAATTTTTTAATGACAGTTGTATGCGAATAAACGGACACGGACACGTACTTCCTGAGCCTGAACAAATCCCTAGCTTCATGAAAAAAAAGAAGTTATTTTGGATTGACGATGATAAAAAGTTTATGCGTCAGGCTGACTGGTCACGACCAATAAGTGGACCTAGTTTTTTTATTAAAGAAAAACTTGAGTGGATGAATTCTCATAGGATTGATCACAGTGTTATGTTATGTTTGTCCCAACTTTATTGTAATGGTTGGAGCAGACAAGATTGTTTGGATGGAATTCGTTTTCAAAATGATTTTAATTCATCAATTCAAAATACTCACCCTAAAAAATTCACATGTGGTTTTGTTGTTCAGCCACTTTACATTAAAGATGCTTTAAATGAAATAGATAGATGTGTTAATAAACTAAATTTAAAAGTTCTTTGTTTGCCAACTCACTTTTTAAATTCTAAAAATGAATGGTTATCAATTGCTGAAACAGATGTTGATCCGATATTTGAATTAGCTGACGAATATAATTTAGCAGTTCAAATTCATCCATATGATGGCGATAAAATGATTGCGCTAAAGAATAAATACTGGAGATTTCATTTAGTGTGGATGATGGCACAATGTGCTGACACACTTCATTTATTCACGTTAAGGAATTTACCGGACAAATACCCTAATATAAGAACTAGCTTTGCTCATGGAGGTATGTTGGGCATTGCTAATTATGGTAGGCGAATTCAAGGTTTTGATGGTCGGCCAGATATTTTTGAGAGACTTGAAGACCCTAGAAAAACACTTGGGCATAAAAATTTATATTTTGACACATTAGTTCATGATTCTCACACATTAGAGTTGTTAAAAAAACGTGTAGGATCTTCACAAATAATTATGGGTCTTGATGACCCTTTTCCTCTTGGTGAGATAGAAGGTGTAGGCACATCTTATCCAGGTAGAGTTTTAGACTATGCTGTTGAGACAGGGGTCTTTACCCTTCAAGAATCAAAAGATATATGGTGTAAAAATGTTTTAGATTGGATTGGAGTTAAACAAGAAGACATTCTCTAATTAAAAAACATTAGATTTGCAACCATTAATAATAATTAATGAGCGATTCAATTAAACATGAGTGCGGAGTAGCAATGTTAAGATTGCTAAAGCCTCTTGAGTATTATCTTAAAAAATACGGAACTGCTTTTTATGGCATTAATAAAATGTATTTATTAATGCAGAAACAACATAACAGGGGACAGGATGGAGCAGGTCTCGCTTCAATAAATATAAACTCTAATCCAGGCCAAAGATATATAAGTAGATACCGTTCAAACTCAGCAAAACCTATTCAAGATGTTTTCGAACATGTAAATGCTAGATTTTTAGAACTAAAAGAAAATAACCCAAAAAAATTGAATGACATAGCCTGGCTAAAACAAAACAAAGCTTTTATTGGGGAGCTGTATCTCGGACACTTAAGATATGGTACATATGGAGGGAATAGCATTGAGAACTGTCATCCATTTTTGCGTCAAAGCAATTGGCGTACAAGAAACCTAGTTCTTGCTGGTAATTTTAACATGACAAACTCCGATGAATTGTTTAACCATTTATTAGAATTGGGACAACACCCAAAAGAAAAGTCAGATACTGTCACTATTCTTGAAAAAATAGGTCATTTTTTAGATGAAGAAAACGATAGAATATATTATGATTATAAAGGCAAAATACCAAAACAAAAAATATCTACAAAAATATCTGATGAAATGGATCTACAACAGGTATTGTTAAATTCATCCAAACATTGGGACGGAGGATATTTGATGTGCGGAATTGTTGGTCATGGTGATATGTTTGCATTAAGAGATCCAGCAGCCATCCGCCCAGGATTTTATTATCATGACGACGAAGTTGTAGTGATTACATCTGAAAGACCTGTAATTCAAACAGCTTTTAATGTTTCATGTGAAAAAATAAAAGAAATAGAAAGAGGGCATGCTTTAATAGTTAAAAAAGACGGCACTATAGAACAAAAAGCTGTAGTAAAACAATTACAAAGAAAATCATGTTCGTTTGAACGAATTTATTTTTCAAGAGGAAACGATAAAGACATCTATTTTGAAAGAAAAAGCTTAGGTCGTAAGCTGTGCCCTATTGTTCTAAGTAAGTTAAATTATGATATAAAAAATACTGTTTTTTCATTCATCCCTAATACCGCTGAAGTCTCATTTTACGGAATGATTGAAGGAATTGAAAACTATTTAATTAAAGAAAGCTTAAAGCAAATTAATAATCCTAAGAAAAAATTAGATGAGATAATATGTTTAAAGCCGAGAGTTGAAAAAATAGCAATTAAAGATGCTAAATTAAGAACGTTTATTACTCAAGACGAAAGCAGGGATGATTTAGTTGCCCATATATATGACGTAACTTATGGTATTGTTAAGACTGAAGACACCTTAGTAATGATTGATGATAGTATAGTAAGAGGAACAACTTTGCGTCAGAGCATACTAAGAATTTTAGATAGACTTGGTCCAAAAAAAATTATTATTGTTTCATCAGCACCTCAAATTCGATATCCAGATTGTTATGGAATAGATATGGCAAAAATGGGTGACTTTATTGCATTTCAAGCTGCAATATCCCTACATAAAGAAAATAATAATGATCATTTAATAACCTCAGTATATAATAAATGTAAAGCACAATTATTACTGCCTAAAAATAAAATGATTAATTGTGTTAAGGAAATTTATAAACCCTTTACTGCTGATCAAATTTCACAAAAAATATCTGAACTTCTTACTCCAAAAAACATTAACGCTAAAATTGAGATAATATATCAATCAATTGAAGATCTTCATGATTCATGCCCACACCATAATGGAGACTGGTATTTTACAGGAGATTACCCTACGCCAGGAGGAAATAAGGTTGTAAATCAGTCTTTTGTAAACTATATTGAAGGAAATAATTCTAGAGCTTATTAAATTAAAATGATAATAATGACTTTTTTTCTTCAGGATAATCAGAAAAAAGATCATTAACTAAACTAACATAAATTTCTTTCTCTTTTAAAGGGGCACTATATTTAGACTTTATAGAAAAAATTGACATGGCATCATTTGCCCAATCTTTATCATATGGTAGCTTTGCGAATTTACAGAATTCCTTTAGTGTTTCAATTTCAAATTGGTTTTCATAAAAATGAAAAAAATTATCAGGACAAGTTTTTTTTGCTTGAAAGAATTTCAAATAATCATTAAGAATTACAGAAAGCAAATCTTTAAATGAAGAATTTTTTTCAATTTCTGGATATGTTTGACCTAAACCAGTATTAAGGTTAGAGTAAACGCAATCAAATACATTTCTTATAGGAAGTAAAAATTTTATTTTTGAATTTTTTTTTACTAACGATAATAGGTCAACTCTGTTTTTGACTAAGTGGTTAGAAAGTATCAAGCTTTCTTTCCAAAGAACAGAATTGATATGATCTTTAATTAAGTTTTTTCCGAATCTCTTTGAATATAAAGCCATCATTGCACTATTATCAAAAGCATGTGAAAATAAAATGCTACCCCCTTTTCTACCCCTTTCGCCCCCGCCAGATAGTTCTATAGCATAATCTAAAAATGAATTAAACTTAATGCTTGAGTAGTTAGAAAAAAAATCGAGGCTATCATTACTTAATATTTTTTCTCCTGCATGATTTAAAACTTGACAATTTGGGTGAAGTGCTGCAATAGAAGCTGTTAAAGTTGAAAGATTTCTATAAGGCCCAAGAAGACAAACTATAGAATTGATATTGTCAACACTAAATTTATTATTAGCTACGAATGATTTACTTTGTTGTTTTCTTTTCTTTTGAAAAAAAGTATTTTTTAACCAATACAACATTTTTAATTAATAAAAAAAACTATTTTTTTTCTGTAGTATAAACCCCTCCTTTCCAATAAAAATGTACCTTTTCAGAACTGCCAAATTGTTCAACCGCAGTATCAAAGGCTGAACCAAAGGAATGCATATCCAAAACCGGAATTTCTTCACCTAAATAATTTATTGTTTTAAGTTTTTTCACGATGGTTAAACTATTTTTTTTGTCAATATTTTTGATAGGTTTTTTTACAACATTATTTTCTTGATCGATCACAGTCATTTCATCAATTAAATATCCTGCTCCTGCAAACTTGTCAATAACAAAAAGAATATATCTTATATCCACTGAAATAGTTCTTTGTATTTCATTTTCAAAAGCAATATCTCCACTCATCGCCTCCCAATTTCCATCAAAAGCCGTACCTATTAAATGACCATATTTATTTAGAACTGGACTACCAGAGTTTCCTCCAGTAATATCATTTGAACTAATAAAATTTATTATTAAATCTCCATTTTCATCTGCGTATCTTCCATAGTCTTTATTATAATATAGCTCTGATAACTTTTCTGGAACTATAAACTCTTCATCATTAGGGTCTTCTTTTTCCATTAACCCGTCAAAGGTTGTAACATAGTCATAATACATTGCGTCTCCCGGAACATAATCTCCTACAGTTCCATAGGTTAATCTTAAAGTAGAATTAGCATCAGGGTAGAAGTTTTTATTAGGATACATTTCTCTTAAGCCAGCAATAAATAATCGCTCACCTTCTTTTAAGTCATTGCGTATAGCTTTTCTTTTAGCCGAAATATTTTTTAAATAATATTCATAAATTGATTTAAACATTCTAAAAGCATAATCTTTATTTAGCTTTTCCTTTGTGGGGTTTTCTAAATAAGACCAAAACTTATTTTTATCAACAAAAGGAGAGGTTTTATAAATATATTTTGCAAATTTATCCCAATCTCCCTTGGTATACCAATGTGTTCTTACTTTTTCAAATGCTTCTGCTTGCTGAGATTTAGGAACATTTTTTTCATATAATGCCAGCATAGATGAAAAAAGGTTTTGATCGAGATCTTTATTATAATCTTTAAAATGGGTTCTAGCTAGGTCTTTTATTTTATTAATTAGTAATCGTTTTTCCTTTGGGTCATCTGGCATGTTTTTTATCATATTCTCGATTCGATATAAAAAATAAAAAACTTCTGGGCCCTGAAAAATTGCCTCATTTAAAAATAATCTATTAACATTAATTTTTTCATTTTCATAAAAAGCGTCAGAAATAGTTTTTAATGTTGAACCATATTTTTCCTTTCTTGTAGAATCAGCATTTACCCAATTATTAAACAAACTTTCTAATTCTTGTTTTTTTGCATAAACATTCATTCTTTTTAGTCCCTTTGATTGTCCAATAAAATATTTCCAATAATTAGCAGTTGATGCATATTTTGAAGAATATTGTATTTTAACTCTTGCATTTGCGTCCATATGCTCTCGCATAACAGCAAGTTTTTTATCTCGAATTTTTACTATTGTCGGGTTTTTTTGTTCAATAGCTTGCTTTACGCCAAATGAAGTTAAATATCTCTCTGTCCTGCCTGGAAAACCCATTATCATTGAAAATGAACCTTCGCTAACACCATCTAATGAAACAGGAAAGTAATGTTTAGGTTTTAGAGGGATATTTTCTTTAGAGTATTCAGCAGGAGAGCCATCTGGAGCGGTATAAATTCTAAGTAATGCAAAATCTCCCGTGTGTCTTGGCCACATCCAATTGTCTGTATCTCCTCCATACTTTCCAATTGCTGATGGTGGAGCCCCAACTAAACGCACATCATTATATGTTTCATAAACAAGTAAGTAATAGTCGTTACCTCCAAAAAAACTTTTTATTCTTGCATTATATTGGTTGTCATTTGTTGCTTCAGCTGTAATTTTCTTTGAAATTTCTTTAATAATTTCAGTTTTGTTTTTCTGTGAGCTAGAGTCAATAGCTTCATTTATAGCATTAGTTACATTTTCCATTCTGACTAAAAATGATACAGATAAACCTTCGTTTGGCAGCTCTTCGTTTTTATTCATTGCCCAAAAGCCATCTGTTAAATAATCTTTCTTAACAGAGCTGTGAGATTGAATTAAATCATATGCACAGTGATGATTTGTCAACACTAAACCTTCATTTGAAATGACTTCAGCAGTACAAAAACCACCCAATGATAAAACAGCGTCCTTAATCGATGAATTATTTATACTATACAAATCTTCAGCAGATAGAGTTAATCCAAGTTTTTGCATATCTGATTCATTTTCTGAAAGTAATATAGGTAGCCACATACCTTCATCGGCCTTCACATGGCCTAGACACAAAAAAGCTACAGCTATTAATAAATAGTGTTTTAACATAATTTTAATTTTTTAAAGTTGTTAATATATAATAAATCATTGACTCGCTGATTTTAATTTATAATTTTTTATTTCTTGTTCTATTCCATCCCATAATTCAATTCTGTGTTTGATAGAAGATATTGCTGTTTTTTTAACTTCATACCATTTATTTTTGTCTTTTCCACAAAGCTCTTCAATCATTGCCATAGCCATAGGGGAATGTTCTTCTTCATCAAGTTGCACATGCCGATCAAGATAATATCTGAAAGAATCAAGTTTTCCAGGAAAATTCTTATCTAAGTCATTAATAATTGCTCTAAACATATCTGGAATTAAGTCTTCTCTTCCAAATGTGAAAGCAGCAGCAATTTCGTGAGCACCTCCAGTATGAATTATTTCAAATGTAGACTTGATAAAATTTAATGTGCAATCTTTAATTCCTTCTAAGTTGAACTTAAGTATTTCTTTATGAGAATAACCACTCTTCAACCTAGAAACGATATTTTGAATTTTATTAGTATTTGCCCCACATTGTTTCATTGCATCTATATACATTTCATAATGACTGGATGGTTCGCCTTTAATATTTACATCACTTTCTTCCTCTAAAACAATTTCATTAATTAAGCGTCTAGTTTTTGGACTTCCAACAGGAATCCAAGGAGCGTTAGTACTTGTAAGTTTAAACTGCAAAGCTTTTAATAAGGCCATAAAATCCCATACAGCAAAAACATGTTCTTGCATTAATATTTTTAAATCATCTAGGTGTTGCAATTGACTATATACAGGGTGATCTAATAAAATCTTCCTGAAAGGAGCAATACTTTTTTTTATTTTTTGAATTTCTACACTCATTTTTTATAAATAGGAACAGTTGAACAGGCTTCTCCATACATTATTTTTTTACAGACACCTGTTAATCTTTGGGTTATTAATACATAAGCATATTCTGGAACAGGCTTATTACTGCAACCTTTAATTATAATATTTTTTTCAGAAAAAGGTTCTAAATCAATGTTTTTTATAGCCTCATCAAATAAAATTTTTTCTAACAAATCAATACTTCCCTTAACAATTTTTTTTGCAAACGGAGCTAGAGATTTAGAGATAAGCATATATGCCCAAATTGGTATTATGGCATCTACTGAACAATCAATAGCTATATATTGATTTTTATGTTTTGACCAATCGTATGACTTAATAAATTCTCTAAAATCTTTTTCTTTTAAAACAATTCCTTCATGCAAAAGGTTTTTGATGTCAAAGTAAAATCTTTCTCCTTCTTGGTAATAATCTTCAAGATTGAGTGTAATAAGTCCACTTTTTGCTACTTTATTAATTATTTCTTCTTTCATTATAGCATTCCTAATTCTAATTTTGCTTCTTCGCTCATCATATCTTTGTTCCAAGGCGGCTCAAAAGTGATATTAACATTAACGCTCTTTACATCTGGAATAACTTTAACTTTTTCTTCGACCTCAACTGGAAGAGTCTCTGCAACCGGACAGTTAGGAGATGTTAAAGTCATTTCTATAGCCACTACACCTTCATCACTTACTTGAACATCATAAATTAAACCTAGTGCATAAATATTTACCGGAATCTCAGGGTCGTATATGCCGCAAATTATTTCAATAGCTTCTTCACCAATTTTTTGCATTTTTTTATCACTTAGCATAATCTTATTCTTTTGAGTTAAACGCTAAAGCGTATAGTTTAATTTTTTTTAACATACTTAAAAGTCCATTTGCTCTTGTTGGTGAAAGTTGTTCTTTAAGACCAATCTTATTAATAAAATCATCTTTAGACTCAATTATTGATGAAGATTCTTGATTTGAAAACACTCTAATTAATAGAGCTATGATACCTTTAGTTATAATTGCATCGCTATCAGCCAAGTAAAATATCTTGTTTTCTTTAATATAAGAGTGTAACCAAACATTTGATTGACAACCAGTAATTAAGTTTTCGTTAGTTTTTAAAGAATTATCCATTTGAGGCAGTGTTTTTCCAATTTCAATCAAATATTCATACTTATCTAACCATTGGTCATACAGCTCAAATTCTTGAATTATTTCTTGTTGTATTTCTTCAATAGTCTTCATTATCTTAACATTTTTTCAGCTTTAAAAACTCCGTCAACCAACCTATCAACATCCTCTTTATTATTATAGACTCCAAAAGAGGCACGGATTGTACCAGGGATACAATAATTATCCATAATAGGTTGAGCACAGTGGTGCCCCGTTCTTACTGCCACGCCCATTTTATCTAGTATAACTCCAACGTCATAGGGATGAATACCTTCAATCAAAAAAGAAATAACAGCTGTTTTTTCTTTTGATTCTCCATACAATTTAAATCCTGAAATATTTTTCAGTTTATTAGTTGCGTATTTTAGTAAGCTTTCTTCGTGTTGAGCAATATTATCTAAACCTATATTATTAATCCATTCAATAGCAGTTTTCAGGCCAATTCCTCCAGCTATATTTGGTGTTCCTGCTTCAAATTTGTGAGGTAGTGGAGCATAAGTCGTTTTTTCAAAAGTAACTGAAGAAATCATTTCTCCTCCACCTTGGTATGGGGGCAAATTATTTAATAAACTTTCTTTACCATAAAGCACACCAACTCCAGTAGGAGCATATACTTTGTGTCCAGAAATACAGTAAAAATCAACGTCTAAATCTTGTACATCAACTTTTAAGTGTGGAGCCGCCTGTGCACCATCAACTAATACTAATGAATTATTTTTTTTAGCTAAAGTAATAATTGATTTTATTGGACTTATGCTTCCCAGGGCATTAGAAACGTGAGTTACTGCAACAATTTTTGTTTTAGAACTAATTAAATTTTTGTAAGCTTCAATATCGATACTCCCATCTGCTTTAATTGGAATAACTTTTAATTTTGCACCAGTTGATTCACAAATCATTTGCCAAGGGACGATATTTGAATGATGCTCAAGAGTCGAGATTATTATTTCATCATCTTTTTTTATAGAAGATTTTAGACTAGAGGCAACTAAATTTATCGCTTCAGTCGTTCCTCTAGTAAAAATGATTTCATGAGAATATTTTGCGTTTAAGTGGCTTTGCACACATTTTCTAGCTTCTTCATATGAATCTGTTGCTAGTTGACTGAGGTAATGAACCCCTCTATGAATGTTGCTGTTTTGCTTTGTATAATAGTTAGTGACAGCATCAATAACTCCTTTTGGTTTTTGAGTTGTTGCACCATTATCTAAATATACTATATTAGAACCATAAATTTTTTGTTGTAATATTGGAAATTCACTTCTTATCTTATTAACATCTATCATAGGTCAAGATTAATAGTCACATCTAATTTTCGAGAAATAATCTCACTTAGGATTTCTTTTAGTTCAGATATTTTAATGGCATCTAAAACATCACTAGCAAAGCCATACATTAAAATTGCTTGAGCTTCTTTTTTAGGTATACCTCTTGACCTTAAATAGAACAATGCTTTTTCATCAAGCTGTCCAACAGTGCACCCATGACTACAAGCAACATCATCAGCATATATTTCAAGCTGAGGTTTTGTGTCAATGGTCGCCATGTCTGACAATAAAATATTATTATTAGCTTGAAATGCATTTGTTTTTTGTGCATCTGGTCTAACCATTACTTTCCCATTAAAAACGCCTTTACTATTTAAATCAAAGATTCCTTTATACATTTCATTACTATTGCAATTAGCTACTCTATGATCAGCAAATGTGTGATGGTCAACAACTTGATCTTTTCCAATTAATGTTAGTCCGTTCATATTACTTTCAGCAAACTCACCATTTAAATTAAAAACTAAATTATTTCTTATAAACATTCCACCTAAACTATAAGTGTTTATTGTACATACACTTTCTTTATCTTGATTAATATGAGTGTTATCAATTAATGCTGATCTTTTATTATCATTTTGAATTTTGTACAAACTTACCTTTGAATTTTTTTGCACAATCACTTCTGTTACAGCATTTGTAAAGACAAGGTTTTGTGTTAAGTTTTGATGACTTTCACAAATGGTTACTTCGCCACCTTCTTCAGCCACTATTAAAGTTTTGGGCTGAGTAAATAAATTACTATCATTTTTAACTAGATATAAAATTTCAATTGGCTTATCAATAATAATATTTTTTGGCACATGTATAAACGCTCCATAACTTGAAAGACCAGTATTTAGAGAAACTAATGAGTCTTCATTATTTTTTAAACATGAGCCCCAGTATTTTTTAACTATTTCAGAGTTTAGCTTATCATTTAAACTATTTATTGTAAAAGGAGTATTATGTAAAGTGGATTTTTTTTTACACAAATGCCCGTTTTCAAAGACTAATTTATACGTATTACTTTTTGACAAAAGATAGTTTTTAGAAATATCATCGCTAATATTAGATTTAGTAGCGTCTAAATGATATTTGTTTTTAATTACAGGAAGGAGGTTTGTGTATTTCCATTCTTCACTTTTTGTCGTTGGAAACCCATTTTTTTCAAAATACAACATATGTTTATGACGTGTTGAATTAAAAGGTAAATTCTTTTTAGACTCAACCTTAAACCTATCTAATATATTTTGTTTTAAAGTCATTAAGAATTTTCTTTAATAATCCAATCATATCCCTTTTTCTCAAGCTCAAGTGCTAAGTCTTTAGATCCAGATTTAACAATTTTTCCATCATGAAGAACATGTACATAATCAGGAATAATATAATCTAGAAGTCTTTGATAATGTGTAATTATTATTGTTGCATTTTCTTTAGATTTTAACTTATTAACACCATTAGCGACTATTTTCAAAGCATCAATGTCCAATCCTGAATCTGTTTCGTCTAATATTGCAAGTTTGGGCTTTAGCATTGCCATTTGAAAAATTTCATTTCGTTTCTTTTCTCCTCCAGAAAACCCTTGGTTCATAGAACGACTTAAATAACCTTGTTTTATTTCGAGAAGATCCATGGTCGAACGCATTAATTTCAACATTTCATTTGCAGGCATGGGGTTTAAGCCTCTTCCTTTTCTAGATTCGTTTATTGAAGCTTTTATAAAATTTGAAACAGATAGCCCAGGAATTTCTACAGGATATTGAAAAGACATAAAGATGCCTTTATGAGATCTTTCTTCAGGGCTCACCTCAACAATATTTTCTCCGTCAAACATGATTTCACCATCAGTGACCTCATAGTCTTCTTGACCAGAAATTACAGAAGATAGAGTGCTTTTCCCAGACCCATTAGGCCCCATTATAGCGTGAATTTCTCCTGCATTAATTTGTAAATTAATTCCTTTTAATATTGAAATATCTTCAACTTTTGCTTTTAGGTTTTTAATTTTTAACATTTTTCAATTTTTTATCCAACACTTCCTTCTAGTGTGATTTCTAATAATTTTTGTGCCTCTACCGCGAACTCCATAGGTAGTTGTTTTAAAACATCTTTACAATACCCATTAACAATCAAGGCGATGGCTTCTTCAGTGCCAATACCTCTTTGATTACAGTAAAATATTTGATCTTCCCCAATTTTTGAGGTTGTTGCTTCATGTTCAACTTTAGCAGATTTGTTTTTAACTTCAATATATGGAAAGGTATGTGATCCACATTTATCGCCCATTAACAATGAGTCGCATTGAGAGAAATTTCTGGCATTTTCAGCATTTTTCATAATTTTAACTAAACCTCTATAGCTTCCTTCGCTTTTTCCTGCACAAATACCTTTAGAAATGATTGTGCTTTTAGTATTTTTACCTAGATGAATCATTTTAGTTCCAGTGTCAGCTTGCTGGAAGTTGTTAGTTACAGCTACAGAATAAAACTCTCCAATTGAACCGTCTCCTTTTAAAATACATGAAGGATACTTCCAAGTTACAGCAGACCCAGTTTCAACTTGTGTCCAAGAAATTTTCGAATTTTTATTACATAGACCTCTTTTAGTAACAAAATTAAAAACACCACCTTTACCCTCATTGTCACCAGGGTACCAGTTTTGAACAGTTGAGTATTTAATTTCAGCATCATCCATTGCAACCAATTCAACAACTGCAGCGTGTAATTGGTTTTCATCTCTCATCGGAGCGGTACATCCTTCAAGATAACTAACATAGCTGCCTTCATCAGCAATCAATAAGGTTCTTTCAAACTGTCCAGTTCCAGCTTCATTTATTCTAAAATAAGTGGATAATTCCATTGGACATTTTACCCCCTTAGGAATATAACAAAATGAACCATCAGTAAAAACAGCTGAGTTTAAAGCAGAAAAGAAATTATCTGTAGAAGGCACAACACTTCCTAAATATTTCTTAACTAGCTCAGGATGTTTTTGAACAGCCTCACTAATTGAACAAAAGATAATTCCAAGATCTCCTAATTTTTCTTTAAAACTTGTTGCTACCGAAACACTATCCATAACAAAATCTACAGCGACACCAGCCAATCTTTTTTGTTCGTTTAATGAAATTCCAAGCTTGTCAAAAGTTTTTTTCATTTCTGGGTCTAAGTCGTCCAAACTTTTTAAAGTCTTTTTTTGTTTTGGAGCAGCATAATATATAATATCTTGATAATTGGGTTTTTTATAATTAATATTTGCCCAATCCGGCTCACTCATTTTTAGCCAGGATTTAAATGCTTTTAATCTATATTTTAACAGCCATTCTGGCTCATTTTTTTTCTGAGAAATTAATTTAATAACATCCTCATTTAATCCTTTTGGAATTTTATCACTTTCAACATTGGTTGTGAAACCATACTGATATTCTTTAGCGGTGACCTCTTCTAATATTTTATCTTCTTTTGCCAATTATTTAAATTTTAAAGAGAGAAACTTTCTCCACAACCACATGTTCTAGATGCATTAGGATTGTTAAAAACAAATCCTTTGCCATTGAGACCTCCCGAATACTCTAGAGTTGTGCCAACTAAATAGAGTAGACTTTTTTTATTAACTAATATTTTTATTTCATTGTCCTCAAACATATTGTCATCATCTTTTTTTTCAGTGTCAAAACCTAAATTATAAGATAGGCCGGAACAACCTCCACTAGTGACGCTTACTCTGACAAATGAATTCTTATCATGACCTTCTTCTTTCATTAAGGAAATTAGTTTGTTTTTTGCATTTATGTCTACTTGAATCATATGATATAAAATGAATTACAAAATTAATAAATAAATACCTATTTTTACTCTATAATAGTGATAAAAATATGTTACAAAATAAGGACACAAAACAAACCCCTGTTTCTGAGCTTGGAGAGTTCGGATTAATAAAACATCTAACAAAAGAATTTAGTACTAAAAACGACTCAACTATATTTGGAGTTGGAGATGACGCCGCTGTTATTGATGCTGGAAAAATGTACCATTTGCTTTCAACAGACATGTTAATTGAAGGCGTTCATTTTGATTTATCTTATGTCCCGCTTAAGCACCTTGGGTATAAGGCCGTATCTGTAAATGTTTCTGACATTTGTGCAATGAATGGAGTGGCAAAACAAATCGTAGTATCTATTGCGGTTTCTAATAGATTTAATATTGAATCTCTAAATGAAATATATAGGGGGATTTCTCTAGCCTGCGCTAAATTTGGTGTTGACTTAGTTGGTGGAGATACGACGTCGAGTGTATCAGGATTGGCGATTAACATTTCTGTTTTAGGTGAGGTTAAAAAAGATAAAGTTGTTTACAGAAAGGGAGCTAAGGAAAAGGACCTTTTAGTTGTTTCAGGTGATTTAGGAAGTGCCTATTTAGGACTTCAGGTTTTGTCTAGAGAAAAAAAGGTTTTTCAGGCCAATCCTAATATGCAGCCTGATCTTCAAGGAAAAGATTATATTTTAGAAAGACAATTAAAACCTGAAGCAAGAGTAGATATTATTAAGATTTTAGAAAAACTAGATGTTTTGCCCACATCAATGATTGACATTTCTGATGGATTGTCATCAGAACTTCTACATATTTGTGACAGCTCTAATGTTGGATGTAATATCTATGAAGATAAAATTCCAATTGACTATGCAGCAATATCTACAGCAGATGAGTTAAACCTTTCTCCAATAACATGTGCTTTAAATGGTGGTGAAGATTATGAATTGTTATTTACAATTGATCAATCTGATTATGACAAGATAAAGTCTGATATAGATTTTACAGTGATTGGCCATATAACAGACAAGCCATCTGGATCTAATATAATTTTGAATGACAGTTCATCTTTACCTATAACAGCTCAAGGTTGGAATTCCCTCTCATAGTAATATACTAATTCATTAAGTCCTCAATTTCGTCGACTTCTAAGGGAATTTTTTTCATCAAATCAAATGGCTCTGATGCGGTTACTAGAATATCATTTTCTATTCTAATCCCTAACTTTTCCTCTGGAATGTAAATTCCTGGCTCACATGTAAAAACCATATTTTCCTTTATAGGTTTTTCAAAATCGCCGACATCATGCACATCTAAACCAAGGAAGTGGCTTGTTCCATGCATAAAATACTTTTTATAGGCAGGAAAGGATTTGTCTTGATTTTTTATATCAGTTTTATCAATCAGGCCTAATGATAGTAGTTCAAACTGCATCATATGGCCGACTTCTTTGTGGTATTCTTTTAGCAAAACATTTGGTCTTAACATTTTAATAGCTTCTTTCATAACTTTTAAAACTGAATTATAAACTTCTTTTTGTCTTTTATCAAAACGGCCATTAACTGGAATTGACCTCGACATATCTGCACAATAATTTGCATATTCTGCACCAACGTCCATGAGTAAAACATCACCATCCTTACATACTTCATTGTTTTTTGTATAATGCAGTACACATGCATTTTTTCCAGAGGCAATGATTGGTTGGTAGGCAAACCCATTAGACCGATTTATTAGAAATTCATGAATGAATTCAGCTTCAATCTCATTTTCTTTTACATTAGGACTTACAAAACCTAAAACTCTTCTAAATGCCTTTTCTGTAATGTCACAGGCCTTTTGAAGTAAATCAATTTCTATTGGGTCTTTTACAGATCTTAAATCATGTAATAAATATGCCGATTCTTCATAAAAAAGATGTTGATATTTTTTTTTACAAATTTTATTAAATCTATCTGTTCTGGTTTCAACCTCCTTAGTTGCGCGAGCGTGTTTATTGCTATTAAGGTATAAAGTAGAGGCTTGGGAAATTAAAGAATCAAAAATTTTATCAAATTCATTATTCCAATAAACATTTTTAATTCCAGACACTTTAAAAGCATCTAGTTTGCTTAGTTTTTCGCCTTCCCATATAGCTATGTTGTTGTTTGTCTCTTTTAAGAATAAAATTTCTTTATGATTGTTGTTTGATGAGTCAGGAAATATAACCAAGGTGCTCTCTTCTTGATCAATTCCACTCATCCAAAACATGTCGCTATCTTGTTTAAAAGGCATAGTTCCATCTGCACTAGTTGGCATAATATCGTTTGAACAAAAAACAGCTATCGAGTTAGGCTTCATTTTTTCTTTGAAAAGACTTCTGTTTCTTATAAATAAAGAATTTTTAATTTTTTCGTACCTCATTTTTTCAAAATCAATTTTTTCAAATTTAGCAAGTTATTATTAAAATTAAGTTTAAATTATTCTTTATTTAACAAAGTAGTTGTATTTCAAATTTAAGGATGTTAAATTTGTACTTTATCAATTAATTAAATTGTGAGTAGATCAGCATTAATTAAATCGTCATTATTAAAAAAGTATTGGATGGCAGCCACAGGATTATTTTTGTGTTTGTTTTTAGTGGGGCATCTGCTTGGCAACTTGCAGCTTTTACTACCAAAACAAGAAGCAATGCTTTCTTTTAATGCTTACGCTAAGTTTATGACTACTTTTCCATTGGTAAAGGTGTTGTCATACATAACTTATTTTAGTATACTTTTTCATGCTATAGACGGAGTTATTCTAACAATACAAAACCACAAAGCTAGACCAGTTAAGTATCACTATAATAAGCCGTCTGAAAATTCTAGCTGGGCATCAAGAAACATGGGGCTGCTAGGATTTATTTTACTTTTTTTTCTAATTGTTCACATGAGATCATTTTGGTATGAAATGCATTTTGGCACACTTCCTGTTGATGAGTTTGGCAATAAAAACCTATATGAAATAACTACTTCAGCTTTTGAAAACATTTACTATGTAATATTTTATGTCCTTTGTTTGTTTGCAATATCATTTCATTTGCTTCATGGTATTCAGAGTGCATTCAAATCTGTTGGAGCAAACCATCCTAAATACAATAATATTATAATGATATTTTCTTATTCCTTTTCTATTCTTGTGCCGCTTTTATTTTGTGCTATTCCAATAACTTTATACATTAGATCCCTCTTGTATTGATGTAACACAAATACTATTTAAAACCATTCTAAATAAGATGTTTTTTTAGCGACCATAGTGTTATAATTAAAAAAAAAACATATTCTTTAACGTGTTACAATTAAAAATTATTAAAAAAAATTTTTAATAATAAAAAAAATGTATGTATTTTTGTAACACTTATGAAGAAGGTAACATTTTCTTTAAACTATAGAAGGCCTAAGTCAGATTACGCACCTGATGATGAATTGATGATTTGTCTTAGGTATTATTATAAATTCAACGATACCACAAAAGTTAAGAAGGTTAGTACTGGTATAAAGTGCAAACTCAAAGATTGGGATACTGATTGGCATGACAGTCCAAACCGTTTCCCAGTAAAAAATTCTGATCCCGATCATTCACGAAAAAATAAGTTATTGCAAAAAAAGGCCAGTTCTTTGTTTAAAAAGATAATTAATAAAGCTCATTCAAGTACAGATGTCTCAAATATTAATTTAGCTGATTCATCAACTGATGTTAAGTCTAATAATCAGTTTAGCAAGTTGTTAGATTCTAAGATACCCTCAGGATCACTTGAAAAAAAATGGACCAAGCATAAGAATACCATTAATCTTGTAAACCCAGCAAACAAAAGATTAATTGACGTTATTGTCGTAGGAACTGGACTTGCAGGTGCCTCAGCATCTGCATCACTAGCTGAAATGGGTTATAACGTCAAAGCATTCTGTTTCCAAGATACACCTAGGAGAGCACATTCAATTGCTGCTCAAGGAGGTATCAATGCCGCAAAAAATTATCAGAATGATGGTGACTCTGTATATCGTTTGTTTTATGACACAATCAAAGGAGGTGATTATAGATCTCGTGAGGCCAACGTTTATAGGCTTGCTGAAGTTTCCGCAAATATTATTGATCAATGCGTTGCTCAAGGGGTGCCCTTTGCTAGAGACTATGGTGGTCTATTAGATAATCGTTCTTTTGGTGGAGTTTTAGTTTCTCGAACATTTTATGCAAAAGGTCAAACAGGTCAACAACTACTTTTAGGAGCTTACTCAGCTATGTCTAGGCAAATTAATAAAGGAAAAATTAAAATGTATAGTCGTCATGAAATGTTAGATGTTGTGCTTGTTGATGGAAAGGCTAGAGGTATTATTACTCGAAATCTTATAAATGGCAAGATTGAAAGACATTCTGCTCATGCTGTGGTGATTTGTTCAGGAGGTTATGGTAATGTTTTTTATCTTTCGACAAACGCAATGGGTTCTAATGTAACTGCTTCTTGGAAAATACACAAAAAAGGAGCTTTTTTTGGCAATCCTTCTTTTACACAAATCCACCCTACTTGCATTCCCGTTTCTGGTGAGCACCAATCAAAACTAACATTAATGTCAGAGTCACTAAGAAACGATGGTAGAATTTGGGTTCCAAAAAAGATTGATGACGTAAAACTTGTGAGAGAAGGTAAGCTGAAACCAACTATGATTAATGAGGAAGACAGAGACTATTATTTAGAAAGAAGATATCCTGCCTTTGGAAATCTTGTCCCGCGTGATGTAGCAAGTAGAGCAGCTAAAGAGAGATGTGATGCAGGTTATGGTGTGAACTCAACAGGTGAAGCAGTCTATTTAGATTTTTCTTCTGCAATACAGCGTTATGGAAAAGAACAAGCAGTGATTAAAGGATTGGATGATAGTAATCTTGAAATTACAACTAAGCTTGGAAAAGAGGTAGTTTCAGCTAAATATGGTAATTTATTTCAGATGTATGAAAAAATCACTGATGATAATCCTTATGAGACCCCTATGAAGATTTATCCAGCGGTCCATTATACCATGGGCGGAATTTGGGTTGACTATAATCTTATGACTACTATTCCAGGTTTATATGCTTGTGGTGAGGCAAACTTTTCTGACCATGGTGCTAACAGATTGGGTGCTTCTGCTTTAATGCAAGGGTTAGCTGACGGATATTTTGTTTTACCTTTTACAATTGGAGATTATTTATCTGATGACATTCGAACAGGACCAATTCCTACTGACTTGCCTGAGTTTGAAGAAGCAGAAAAAAAGGTAGTTGAAAAACTAGATTTTTTTATAAACAATAAAGGGATTAATTCTGTAGATTACTATCATAGGAAGTTAGGTAAAATAATGTGGGAAAAATGTGGTATGTCAAGAAACAAAGAAGGATTACAAGAAGCTATTTCAGAAATATCTGAATTAAGAAAAGATTTTTGGAGTAATGTACTTGTCCCTGGAGATAAAAATGAACTTAATCAAGAATTAGAAAAAGCAGGAAGAGTGGCAGATTTTTTAGAGTTAGGGGAATTAATGTGTAAAGACGCCTTGGACAGAACTGAGTCATGTGGCGGTCACTTTAGAGAAGAGTCCGTTGAATTGGATGGGCCGCAAAAGGGTGAGGCTCTTAGAAATGATAAGGAATTTACCTTTGTTTCTGCATATGAGTTTTGTGGAGAACCCTCAAAAGCGAAGCTTCACAAAGAAAAATTAGTTTTTGAAAACATTGAAGTTAAACAAAGAAGTTATAAGTAATATCAAATGGATCTAAATTTAAAAATCTGGAGACAAAATAACCCTGAACAAAAAGGTAAAATGGTAGATTATAAAATTTCTAACATTAGTCCTGATATGTCATTTCTAGAAATGCTTGATGTATTAAATAATAAATTAATTAATAGTGGTGAAACGCCAGTGGCTTTTGACCATGATTGTAGAGAGGGAATATGCGGTATGTGTTCGTTATATATTAATGGTGAAGCTCATGGTCCAGGAAGATCTATTACTACCTGTCAATTACATATGAGAGAGTTTAAAGATGGTGAAACAATATATATTGAACCTTGGAGGGCAAAAGCTTTCCCAATTGTTAAAGATTTAGTTGTTGACAGATCAGCTTTTGATAGGATTATTCAGTCTGGCGGATACGTTTCTGTAAACACATCTGGAAATACTATCGATGCCAACGCAACACCTGTTCCAAAAGATGATGCAGATAAAGCCTTCGACGCTGCAACTTGTATTGGTTGTGGAGCTTGTGTTGCTACTTGTAAAAACTCTTCTGCTATGCTTTTTGTTTCTGCTAAAGTATCACAACTCTCTTTGCTGCCACAAGGACAGGTTGAGCGCCAATCACGTGTTTTAAACATGGTTAATCAAATGGATGAGGAAGGTTTTGGGAATTGCACTAACACAGGAGCATGCGAAGTTGAATGTCCTAAAGGTATATCTCTTGAAAATATTGCTAGAATGAATAGAGAATATATGCTAGCCAGTGTCAATAAAGACAAATAAGTTTTGAAATGCTTCAAAATACACTTAGGATCACCTTAATTCAAGTTGAATTATTTTGGAATCAACCAGAAAAAAATAGAAATAAATTAGATAAGATTTTAAGCAATATCATCGATACTGATATTGTAGTACTACCTGAACTATTTACTACGGCATTTTGTTTGGACTCTGTTCCTGAGAAAATGAATGGCAAATCAATTGCTTGGATGAGTAAAATTTCAAAAGATAAATCCTTTGTTTTGTGTGGTTCAGTTCCAATAATAGTTAATAAAAAAAAACGAAATAGATTTATTTGGGCTAAACCTGATGGAAAGATTGAATTTTATGATAAACGACATTTATTTTCACTTGCTAATGAAAATGAGTTTTTTAAAAAAGGAAATATTAGAAAAGTTTTTACTTACAAGTCTTGGCGAATTTTACCTCAAATTTGTTATGATTTGAGATTTCCAGTCTTTTCCAGAAATGATTTAGACTATGATATAATAATAAATGTTGCAAATTGGCCTAATCCAAGATTGTCAGCATGGAAAACGTTATTACCTGCTAGAGCAATTGAAAATCAGGCTTATGTTGTTGGTGTAAATAGAGTAGGTGTTGATCCAAAAGGCAATAATTTCGAGGGTTTTAGCTCAGCTTATAACTACAGAGGCGAAAAGTTGATTGATTTAGGATGTAGTGAAAATATTAAAACAGTAACTTTTAGTAATTCAAAATTAGTTAATGAAAGAAAAAAATATCCTTTTTTAAAAAATATGGACTCTTTTATTTTGGCCAATTAATTTTAACCTCCCAATTAGATCTAATTTTAATTTCATTAGGATAGTATTCTATGGGTTCAGGCAAAACTCTACTATATAATGCACCAGTATCCCAAGATTTGTTTTTATTTCTGTCAACAAAAACTCTTGCTTTGTATTTGTTTGGAGGCAGGCTATCAATAAATATACTGTCTGTATTAAATTTTCTTAAAATAGTTTTATTATTTAAAATTAATTCAAAGACACTGTTATCTGGCAAAGAGTCTACAGAAATACTTCCAAATTCCTTTAAGCTGTCATTTACTAATGGAGTAATGCTGTCAAGTTTATCAAATTCATTAAAGAGAAGTATAGTTATAGAATCTTGATTTGGCCTAACAATACTTTCATGAAAACCGACCCTCTCTTCCTTTAATGAGTATTGAAGGTTTTGATCTTTGTCATGTAAAGCAAATAAGACATAATTTGTGTCTTGTAAGTTTGGAAAGTTGAAAAAACCATTTTCATCTGTTTTTGAAATATAGTGTGGTTTTTCATTCCACAAAACTGAATCATTTTTATGACCTTTATTATATAATACTGCCCATACGTTTTTTAAAGGCTCTAATGTTATATTGTCTTTAATATCACCACTTATAGTTAAAAGGTTAGTATCAATTGTTTCACTAGAGCTCACAACTAATGAGGTTAAAATATTTCCTTCATTATAGTCAGCAATCATATCAGAAAAATATAGAATGCTATTATTAGCTAACTCTTCTTTTGAAGAAATTTTAAGTATGTTTTTTTTTGTTGTTATTTCGGGTCTTGTTTCGGTTGGAGGTGAGATATAAAACTCAGCCTGATTTTTAACTATTATGTTCTCATTAAATATTATTGAGATATTTTCCTTTTGATACAATACATCAATTATAACGGGAGGAGAAACATCTTTTGGCCCTCCACTAGGAAGAGTCATGTTTGCACAACTGTATATAAGACTCGTTAAAAAAATAAAAAAGCATCTCATAGAGCAAATATAAAAAAACCAGGCCAGAGCATTAAAGGCTCACAAAAATCATGCTTATTTTATTAAGAAATAGTATTGAAAAATTATAAATTATTAATTTGTAAATAATTGGAATAAATAAAAAAAAATGTTAAATTTAACTGCTCTAAAAATTATTTTGAGCAGGAATCTATGAGATAACCGAATGATAATCAGCCGATTAGGTTTTTATTTTTCTTTTATTTCCTGGGTTTTTTCTCGCTTATTTTTTAGGCTTAAAACTATTTATTAACCAAAAACAAGTGTTATGAGTAACAGGTTTACTACGTGGACAGGTGCCTTATTGGCGGTTGTCTTCTGTGCGTTTAGTTTCACGACAAATGCACAAACTACACTGTTAACGGAAGATTTTGAAACATGGCCGTTAACAACGCAAGGTTGGAGCTTTGAAAGCTTAGACCCTGCAACCGGTGCTTCTATTACTCCACTGCCAGGTTCTTGGAATTTTAATGCGACAGTTTCGCATACAGGAACTTATTCGGCACACCATGATTGGTGGGGAGGGACGCAACCGTATCCTGCGTACAATGACTGGATGGTATCTCCTGCTATAGACTTGACATCTGCGGTAAACCCCGTGATGTCTTTCTGGCAATTTACCTACTGGGCAGCGAATTACGCATTTTATCACGACGTTTCAGTTTCGACGGTAGATCCGGCAACTGGTACGCCTAACTGGATGTCTGTATGGCAAGACTTCAGCACAGGTTCTGACTTTGTTTGGGATTCTGTTTCTGTAGATTTGACACCTTTCGTTGGGCAAACTATTTGGATTGGATTTAACTATCAGGGACAAGACGGTACAGAGTGGTTTATTGATGATGTAGATGTTACAGATTACTTTACTCAAGTATTCGGATGTACAGATTCTACAGCTGTCAATTATAACCCAGCTGCAACCGACGATGACGGTTCGTGTATGTGGATGGGTTCAGATTGTTCAACTGCATTTACTGCTGTTGATGGTGTGAACACAGCTACAGGAGCTCCTGAATGGTGGCTATATACTGCGCCAGGTGATGGAATCCTTAACGTATCATCGATTGGTTCTGGAGAAGACACACAATTAGGATTATTTTCTAACTGTTTTGCATTCTTTGGTGCTTATACTGATGGAGATTTAGGCTCCAACGATGATTATGGTAGTTGGTTGTTTGGAGAGATTGAATCAGATCTTACAATCAATGTATATAGCGGAATGCCTATATATATTTACTGGGCTGATGGTTGGGCTGCAAATGGCTTCGACTTTAATGTAACATTTACAGCTGCTGTGCTAGGTTGTACAGATTCTACAGCTGTTAATTACAACCCAGCAGCTACTCAAGATGATGGATCATGTTTTTATCCAGTATTTGGATGTACAGACCCATTAGCTTTTAACTTTGATCCTTTTGCTACTGCAGACGACAGTTCTTGTACGTACTGTAATGATCCAGTTTATACATTTACAATGTATTATGGTAACTGGGCAAGCGAGGTGACTTACAATTTAGTTGACCCTTCAGGTAATACTGTGTTCCAGGGAGGTCCTGGTACGGCTAACTATACAACTGATGTTGATGTAGTTTGTGGTGTTCCTGGGTGTTATACTTTATACATGAACGATTCATTCGGAGATGGTTGGAATGGTGGTTATTTTGAGTTCACTGATGCAGCAGGTAATGTGTTTGCTACAGGTGGATTACTTAATGGCTCTGCTGGAACAGCTGAAGTTGATTTTGGTGGTGGAAACTGTGCCGTTTACGGTTGTACAGATTCTACTGCATCTAACTTTGATCCAGCTGCTACTGTTGATGACGGTTCATGTGTTTCATGTTCAGACAACTTAGTATTTGTTGATTACAATACTGAGGCATTTGGTGCTGAACAGTCTTTTACTGTTACTAATTTGAACGGTGACACTATTCTAGATTGTTCTTCTTGTTATGGATCTTATGATGGTTTCTTTGACTCTGCATTATGCTTAGTTGACGACTGTTATACTATCGATATGGGAGATTCTTTTGGAGACGGATGGTCGCCAGGTTCATTTATTGAGTTTACTGATTTAGCTGGTAATGTTTTAGTTACTGGTACTATTGGTAACGGCTTTGATGGTCAAGCACAATTTTCTCTAGGTGGAGTTACATGTCCAGTATTTGGATGTACGGACTCTACTGCATTAAACTTTGATGCTTCTGCCAACACTGACGATGGCTCATGTTTATATACTTGTACTGCAGCTCCAGTATGTTCAGACTTTGATTTAGATTTAGGTGTCTTCTCACAAGACTCTAATGATGACTTCGATTGGTCTGCAATGTCAGGTTCTACTCCGTCAATAAACACGGGGCCAACTGGCGATAATACATCTGGAAGTGGCACTTATTATTATACTGAGGCTTCAGGAAACTTTAACTTCTCTGCTGGATTAACTTCGCAGTGTTTAGATGTTTCAACTTTAGCTAGTCCAGAATTAGTATTTTACTATCATATGCTTGGATTAAACCAAGGAACAATGGAAGTATATGTTACTGATGGTACTGGAGCTTCAACTCTTGCTTGGTCTGCTTTTGGTGACCAAGGAAATCAGTGGAATATGGCTCAAGTTTCTTTAGCTGGATACACTGGTGATATTACAATTCAGATTGTAGGTACAACTGGAGGAGGTTTTGACTCTGATATGGCAATCGATGATGTTTGTATTACAGAGGCGGTTTCTTACGGATGTACAGATTCAACAGCTTCAAACTTTGATCCTTCTGCACAAGTTGATGATGGATCATGTGCTTTCTTAGGCTGTACTCAAGCTGGTTATGATAACTACGATCCAAACGCAACTGTTGATGATGGATCATGTATTTGTTCAGCTAACGACGTTAATGTATTAGTTACTGATGGCACATTCCCTTCTGAGATATCTTGGGAGATTATGGATGGCTCAGGAAACATTGTTTTCTCTACATCTGTAGGTTCAGGAACAGGATCGTTTGACTTATGTTTAGCTGATGACTGTAATTATTCTGTAAATATGTTTGACTCATTCGGTGATAACTGGAATGGTGCTTCATTAACAATTACAGATAATGCTACTGGTCAAGTTTATTTAGCTGGTGCTTCAGTTTCAGGACCATTTGGTTCTCCAACTGGGATATCTGATACAGCTGCATTCCAAGTGGGAGCAGGTTGTACAGTTCTTGGTTGTACTGACTCTACTGCTATTAACTTTGACCCATTAGCAAACACTGATGATGGTTCATGTTTCTACACTTGTACTGCAGCTCCATGGACTGAAACATTTGATGCTGGTCAAGGTACTTGGACACAATCTATATTAGATGGTGGTGACTGGACTTTATGGTCTGGTGCAACCTTCTCTACTGCGACTGGTCCAACTGATGACGTAACTGGTGGAGGTAGCTACTTCTACACGGAGTCTTCAGGATTTAGCAACACTACGTTTAGTATGTCATCAGAATGTTTAGATATTTCTGCTTTAACTAATCCTTGTTTAACATTTAACTACCACATGTTTGGCGCTACAATGGGAACATTAGAGGTTTATGTTAATGGTGGTCCAATGTGGTCAATGACAGGTGATCAAGGAGATCAGTGGAACATTGGTCAAATTGACTTATCAGCATTTGCTGGTGGAAATATTACAATAGAATTTGTTGGTACAACTGGTACTTCATTCACGTCTGATATTGCAATTGATCAAATTTCAGTTGATGAGTGTGTTACTTATGGATGTACTGATCCAAATGCACCAAACTATGATCCAGCAGCTACTGCAGATGATGGTTCTTGTGCATACTACTGTAATGACAATGAATTAACTCTTAATATGGTTGATTCATGGGGTGACGGATGGAATGGTAATGCATTCACTGTTACTGATACTGCAGGTAACGTTTTAGCTTCTGCTACACTTTCTACAGGTTCAGCAGGAACTGAGTTAATTTGTTTACCTGATGGTTGTTATGATTATTCAGTTGATGGCGGTTCATTCCAGTCAGAAGTTTCATGGGCATTATTAGATGCTTCAGGAGCTACTTTAGACTTTGGAACTTGTCCTCAAACTGGTCAAATAGCTGTAGGAACAGGATTCTGTGTTGTAGCAGGATGTACTGACTCTACTGCAATAAATTATGATGCTTCTGCTAATACGGATGATGGTTCATGTCAATACGCATGTTTTGCTGCACCATACTCTGAAAACTTTGATGCTGGTCTAGGAACTTGGACTCAAGGTTTAGCGGCTCCTTTCGGAACTGATGCAGGCGACTGGACTTTATGGTCTGGTGCTACTACATCTACTGGAACAGGCCCTTCAGATGACGTAACAGGTGGAGGACAATATTTATATATTGAAACATCAAACTCTGCTTCATGGAATGGCGGTACACATACTTTAACTAGTGAGTGTATTGATATTAGTGCATTATCTTGTGCTGAATTAGCATTCTCATACCATATGTATGGAGCTACTATGGGTACTTTAGAAGTTTATGTTAATGGAAACCTTGAGTGGTCAATGACTGGTGATCAAGGAAACCAATGGAACATAGCTCAAGTATCATTAGCTGCTTATGTAGGGACTGATGTTACAGTTGAATTCGTTGGATTAGGAGGAACTAGCTTCACTTCTGATATGGCAATCGACAACGTATCTATTGGAGAATGTGTTGCTTATGGATGTACTGATCCTGGAGCACCTAACTATGATCCAACAGCTACTGCTGATGATGGTTCATGTATAGCATACTGTGCTGATTCAACATTAACTGCTGTTAATATTACTTGTGATGGTGGTTCATTCCAGACAGAAGTTTCTTGGGTAATAACAAGCAACTCTACTGGTGATACTGTTGCTACAGGCGGGGCTCCATTTAATGGAGATTTCTGTTTACCAGAAGATTGTTATGACTTTGAGATGAATGATTCTTGGGGTGATGGCTGGAATGGTAATGTTATTAACTTCGGAGGAACTTTAGTTGGTTCTAACTTTACAACTGGTAACAGTGCATTTGAGCAAGTAGCTCTTGGCAACTCAATTTGTTACACTTATGGTTGTACTGATTCAACTGCTGTAAACTTTGATCCAGCTGCAAATGCAGATGATGGTTCATGTACCTATGACATCTTAGGATGTACTGATGTAAATGCACCAAACTATGATTCAACCGCTACACTTGACGACGGAACTTGTTGTTATGACAACTTTGTGTCATGGTCTTGTGACGGTGGTTCATGGCAGACAGAAGTCTCTTGGGATTTAGTTGACCAAGCTTCAGGTAATGTTATCGCTTCAGGTGGTGCTCCAGCTGCTGGTGATATTTGTTTACCTGATGGATGTTACGATGTTAATATGTTTGACTCATTTGGTGACGGTTGGAATGGTAATACATTCACAATTGACGGCAATGCATTAGGTACAGGCTTTACAACAGGTACTAACTTTACAGAAGTTTTCTGTTTAGGATCTGGTGTTGTAGGTTGTACTGACTCAACAGCGTCGAACTACGATCCAACAGCTACTGTTGATGATGGATCATGTGTTTATGCATGTCTTGATAATATTTCATTCATCGACATGATTGACTCGTGGGGTGATGGATGGAATGGTGGTACTTATACTATTGCTGAAAACGCTATCACAGGTGGTGGAAATTCTTTCACTGGTGGTTTAATAACAGGTTCTACAGCTACTGATACATTATGTATTCCAACTGGTTGTTACGATGTAACTGTTGGTGGTGGTACTTATGATTCTGAAATTTCATTTAATTTCGAATCATTAAGTGGTGCTCTAGCTGGTACTTATACTAACATTCCAGTAGGTGATCCTTTAGCTTGTGCTGTTTTTGGATGTACTGATACACTTGCATCTAACTATGACGCATCTGCAAATACAGATGATGGTTCATGTGTTTATCCGTGTTTAGACAACGAAGTTGTTCTTAACATGTATGACTCATGGGGTGACGGATGGAACGGAGCTACTTATGACATCTTTGATGCTTCTGGTGCTTCTGTTGCAACAGGTGGACTAGCGAGTGGTTCTTTTGGAGCTGACACGTTATGTTTAGCTGATGGATGTTACTCTATCTCTGTTGGTGGTGGTTCTTTTGACTCTGAAATCACATTTGATTTCGGTGCTTTAACAGGCTCTGTTGTAGGTACGTTTACTAATATTGTAATTGGTGCTGGATCTTGTGGTCAAATAGATGGCTGTACTGATCCTAATGCTGATAACTATGATCCAACTGCTACAAATGATGATGGATCATGTACATATTGTTCAACACTATCTGCTACAGCTTCTGTAGTTGATGCATCTCCTGGTGCTTCTGACGGTTCTTATACTGTTACAGCTACTGGAGGAACATCACCATATAGTGTTTCTTACCCTAACAACCCAATGATGTCTGCTGCTGGAATTTATTCAGTTGTAGTTACTGACGCAGCAGGTTGTTCATTCACACTAGATGTGACTGTTGGTGAGATTTGTAATGATAATACTGTTTCAATTACTTGTGACGGTGGTTCATACCAGTCAGAGGTTACTTGGAATTTATATGACTCAAATGGTGGCGTTGTTGCTACTGGTGGAGCT
>MDTE01129636.1_pt1 | contig 36961 bp, 35 predicted proteins | sample 811231 | NCBI WGS metagenome assembly MDTE01 (sample SAMN05326651, study PRJNA326480) | marine metagenome | isolation source: seawater | place: Indian Ocean: Red Sea | collected 2010 | reverse complement strand
TGGTGGTCTGATTGAGGGGTTTGAGGAAGTCGTTGGTCTGTTTGACCTTTCGCTGGAAGTTGCCGGGATCGAGTTTGGAATCCCAGACAGCCTCATAGACCCGCCGGAGGTCGCTGATGGTGAACTCCGGCGGGCAGAAGCGAGTTGCGATCGTGGTGCTCTCAAGACTGGATCGGGCCCGAGCTATTGCGTCAGCGACGATCCGGTCGTGGTCGAACGCGAGGCGTATCCGGCCACTTTCCACTTCGGCGACAGGAACGAGTTCTGCATAGGCGGCGTCGCTCCCGCCCTTAGGGGCGGGTAGGTCAGGGACAATTGCCCAGTAGCCGACCGACACAACCCTCATCCTGGGATCGCGGTCAGGGTGGCCGTAGGCGCCGAACTGTTCAAGATTGCCCGGTTCCTGGTTGATGGAGGTTTCTTCAGCCAGTTCTCGCACTGCTGCAGAACTGAGGTCTTCGTCGGGGAGGACGAAGCCGCCGGGAAGGGCCCAGAAGTCCAGGAATGGCGGCACGGCACGTCTTACGAGGAGAACGCGTAACTCGTCTTCGATGATCGTCATTACGACGATGTCGACGGTTACGGCGAACGGGTGAAAGGCGTTTGGGTCGTAGTCGGGTGTCGTTTCGGGGTCCACTGTCACATCCCTTCGCCATGCTTCGAGGTGGAGGGTGATTTGCGACCGTTTGGCATGCCACCAATCTAGAATATTAATTACTACTTGACAAGAACCCTTCCTAGATGATATTGTCATTACGACTAAAACAGGAGGAGCTACCTGTATGGAATCCATAGAGAATGAATCCACAGGAAATATTGGGACCCGATTTGGACCTGATGCGGCGAAAGCGGTTGCCGGACAGATCGGCAACCCACCCCCGGGGCACCTGGGTCTACAGCCGGCATCGAGGGAACGCTCTCGAGGTGCCCTCGTCGGTGCCGTGGTGGGAGAAACCCTCGGCCAACCGTTCGAAGATCGCCCCCGTAACTGGATTGTTGCCAACCGCGGTCTGATCACGGGACATGTCGTCCCGGACCCGAGGGCAGGGTCGGACACCCAACTGACCCTGATGACCGGAGACAGCATCCTGGCTGGTGCCGAAACCCATCCGGAACGGTTCGCCGCCCGACTGGCCGCCGCCACCATCGACACCCGTGGTCAGGCTGTCCTGCGGGCCCAGACTGCGGTCCGGGCTGGAAGCCCCTGGTGGTCAGCCTCGTCGACTTCGTCAGCGGGAACCTCCGGAGCCGCGAGGTGTGTCACGTTCGGTCTCATGTGGGCCGGTGACCCACAACGCGCCGCATATGAGGCGGCCCTGTCCAGCTTGGTCACCCATGGACATCCGGTAGCCACCTCGGCTGCTGCGGCGTTTGCCGCTGCCGTGGCGCTAGCGGCAAACGGCGACGGACCACTGGATGCCGCCTGGTTGACAGCGGTTGCCGATATCTGTGCCGAGTTCAACCAGGGCGACATCGACGGGGCAACGGTCATCGACCGGATCCGAATCCTGCCGACGATGCTCACCCAGAGCCCGGAGGCGGCATTGAGCATGCTTGGCACCGGACCGGTCGCCCTCGAGGCGGTTCCGGCCGCGTTGTGGTGTGCAGCCACGGCAGGGACACCTGTCGAGGGGATCCTCAACGCGGTCAACGCCGGAGGCGACACAGACACCATCGCGGCCATGGCAGGCGCATGTCTTGGTGCCCGCCACGGTGACGGTGTCTGGCCTTTCGAACTCACCCAGATCGGCGGTCTCACCGCAGCGTTGGATGTCGCCGACCGGATCAGCCAGGCCACAACAGTAGTTCCGGAACCGAACCGGGTTGGAGGTCCTGACGCTGACGTGCCCGTGCATGTTTCATTCCTGATCGACCGATCCGGGTCGATGGCTGGGCTTGCCGAAGATGTCGTTGGTGGTTTCAACGCATTTCTCGCCACCCAGAAGCAGGAAACCGGCGACTGCACCATGACCCTGGTCCAGTTCGACACCGGGAATCCGTTCGAGGTACTGCACGACGCAACACCGATCGACAAGGTGCCGGACCTCACCAGGGACAGCTACCAACCGCGTGGTGCCACCCCGCTGCTCGACGCTCTCGGCGAACTCGTCACTTCGGTCGACCACCGTCTCACTGGACTCGGAACCGCCGAGGACCAGATCGTCGTCGTGTTCTCCGACGGACTCGAGAACGCCAGCACGCGTTGGACCCGGTCCACCCTGTTCGAAGCGATCGAGGGCCGGAAGGCCTCCGGATGGACGTTCGTCTACTTGGGCGCGAACCAGGACAGCTACCACGAAGCCGGTCGTATCGGGTTCGATGACACCAACGTCCAGAACTTCCGCGGCGACGGCATCGGCACACGCCATGCCATGGGCAGTGTCGATCGGGCAGTGCGTGACTATCGGCGATCGGCCCCGGCGGCCAAGCAGAGGCTCAAACAGAACCTCTTCGACGACTTGAAGGAAGCCGAAGTCGACCACATGGCTCGTTGATGGCATCAGTTGTTGGGGTGGTTTTCCCCCCTCACGAAGTGGGGGAAAACCACCCCTCACCCTCGAGGCTCCGTCGACCTGATCGGACCTCCCCCCTGGGCAACGAGGTTTGCATCTCCCACTCGCCGCTTCAGGTGCCGGTCAGGTCGACGGAGCCTCCTCCCTGGGGCAGCGAGGTTTGACCTCCGACTCGCTGCCCTGGGGTAGTCCGTATCCAGCGAGAAGCCAACGACCCTTGGAAAGGAACCAAGATGCAGAACCACAGTTACCCGAACGAACCCGACAGGGATGATTGCCCCCATGGCATGGGGTCCCCAGATTGGTGCGGTCTTTGTCTGAACTCTGGTAAGGCGAGTGTCTATACGACAGGAGGCGGGATGAAATACCACGCATCACCGTCCTGTTCGGCACTGAGAGAAGGTCAAGCATCCCAAGACAATCCGGAACCCATAAAAACAGTGGTTCTGGGTTCAGCCGGTGTCGAAAATTACAGTCCCTGTGGTACCTGCAGGCCGAGCCAATGAGCCGCGGGATTGGCTTCGAGCAGTACGTGGTCGGTCCTAAGAACCATGTCGCACGACACGCGGGCACACGTCCTGGCGGCGTAACCGAGCTACAGGACGTTTCGGAGCCAAGGCCTTTTGTGACGGCCGTCGGTGGCAGCAACAATCTCATCCGCATCTGACCCGTCCGCCATCGAGTGGACCGACTGGTTCGGCACCGCCCCCTGGCTCATCGCACTCTTGGTTGCAGCTATCGGGGTGGTCGAGATAAATGCCCGCAGTCGTCTACGAAGATCCGGGGACCTCTCTCCCCGTAAAGGGGAGCAGAGAGCTCCCCGCACCGGATGCAAACGACAGGAGAAAAGCATGACAATTGCAACCTGTGACACGCTTAGCCCGATGAGTGGCTGTTACCAGCTCTGCGCCGACGGAATCGATGGACCGACCGACCGTTCCTACTGGGTGGTTGAAGGTCGGTTCGCAGCTGGCGGCTACCCAAGCGAGAAGGGCTACACAGGATCCGGGCCGACCCCGGAAAAACTTGAATTTCTGGTCGATGCTGGCATCGACGTGTTCATCAACCTCACCCAGGACTACCCGGGTGGAACAGACAGCGAAATGAGCCACTACGACCCTGGACTAGGAGGGAGCGCAGAGATCGTGCGCTTTCCGATCCCCGACGAACACTTGCCGGCATGCCCATTGGGCGGAGATGAAGCGCGCGAGACCGCCTATCGGATGAGCCGCGACGACGAAAGCTCTCCTCACTGCCCGAATGAGCAGTCGATAAGCGAGATGAAGAAGATCCTTGATCGAATCGACACCGCCCTCGACGTCGGCCAGAACGTCTACGTGCACTGCTGGGGAGGCTCCGGCCGGACCGGCACAGTCGTCGGCTGCTGGCTTCGTCGTCACGGACTGTTCGCTGTCGACGAGGTCCTTGAGGGACTCCAGGAACTCCGGCAGGCCGGTGACCGGGAAGGGGGATGGAAGAGGACCCCTAACACCTTCGCGCAGGCCGAGTTCATCGTTTCTTGGGGTGAGGGCGAATGACCGGCGTTGACGAAGCGAAGCTCGATCGGATCGTAGGGGCTGTTCTGGGCTCGGCGGCTGGTGACGCCCTCGGAGCCGGCTACGAGTTCACCAACCCGGCACCTGATCGGAAGATCGCCATGGTCGGCGGAGGAGGATTCGACTGGGCACCCGGGGAGTGGACTGACGACACGCAGATGGCCCTCGGCATTCTCGACGTGATCGCAACCGGTAGCAGCGACCTGGATGCGGTCGCCTCGAACTTCCTTGCCTGGTATGCGGCCGGACCAGCCGATGTGGGAAATCAGACGAGATCGGTGCTCGGTAGCGCCGTTATCCCTGAAGATCTGGCCGTTGTGGCCGTCGCGTTCATGGATGCGAATCCCGAGGCGGCGGGAAATGGCGCCCTGATGCGGACTGCCCCCGTTGCTCTGGCCGCGCTCGATGACCGGACTGAGATCGCCCGTCTGGCCGGATCGATCGCATCGCTCACCCACGCCCACTCCGACTCCGTCGCCGCCTGTGTCCTCTGGTCGTTGGCGATCCAACAGGCCATTACCACTGTCGAACCCGACCGGGTATTTGACTGGGAGACCGCCGTGCGCAATGGCCTTGAGCACGTTGCCGAAGACAGAAGGCAGAGATGGGACGAAATCATTACTGAGGCTGTTGCCGGCCCCCCGGGCGTGTTCAACCCCAATGGCTGGGTGGTCACCGCATTCCAGGCCGCCCTTTCAGCGATCATCAACACGCCGGTATCGGAGGAACAGCCATCCGATCATCTCCATGACGCCCTAGTGGCTGCCGTTCGGATCGGAAACGACACCGACACCGTTGCCGCTATCGCTGGAGCCCTGCTAGGGGCACGATGGGGAGCAGGCGCAATACCTGACGAATGGAACGCCCTCATCCACGGTGATCGGCGACGTGACTCCGAACCGGTCACCGGGACTGAACTAGAACAACTTGCCAGGAAGACAGTCAGTGCCTGAACCGGTTCGACTGCTTCTGTTCAAGCCATCATGAACCGGAAGCGATAGTCACATCCGGCGACGAGCAGCCGGACGAAAAGGAGTATGACCGATGAACGATGCGCAGAGTGGCCGTGACCCAGAGCGTGCCGGGGAACCGGTGGAGTTCGCAGCGAACGGATCGACGGCTAGGGGATACTTGGCCGTCCCCGAATCAGGGAGCGGGCCAGGTGTCCTAGTCCTTCAGGAATGGTGGGGCCTGGTCCCCCAGATCATGGGGGTCTGCGATCGCCTGGCCGGTGAGGGCTACGTTGCGCTTGCCCCGGACCTGTACCACGGCGAGATGGCCACCCACACTGAGATGGACAAGGCCGGCGAGCTCATGTCGTCCTTACCTCCGGATCGGGCAGCGCGCGACATGTCGGCGGCCATCGACTACCTGCTGGCCCACGACTCCACGGTGGGCAACGCTGTCGGCGTGGTGGGCTTCTGCATGGGCGGGATGCTGACCCTGATGATTGCAGCCATCGAGGGTGATCGTGTGGCCGCCGCGGCCCCCTTCTACGGAGCGCCCCTTGGCGACGGAGCTCCCGAATGGTCGGGTCTCACAGCTGTAGTCGAAGGCCACATGGCTTCCGACGACGACTTCTTCCCGGCCGAAGCAGTGACCGCCCTGGGAGATGACCTCCGAGGCATGGGCAAGGACGTCACATTCCACGTCTACCCGGACACCGGCCACCCGTTCGCCAACGAAGAGGATCCCTTCGGCACCTATGACGAGGTCGCTGCCGCAACAGCCTGGTCGCGGACCCTCACGCTCTTCGGAGCCCACCTATAGGACCGGCTGCGTTCCGGCACGAAGCCGGAGGCCGACACCGTCAGCCCAACGGAGGACGACCGAGACCGGTCAGGTCGGCCAAGGCCGCCGCATTTCGGTCATCAGAGTCGTCGCCGACGGTGACAGCCGCGCCCCGGATGATCCGCCGGCGCACCGCCGCCGACGCAGTGTCGATGGCGAGCACCACCACGATGGTCATCAGAAGAACCGCCCCTGCGGCGGCAAAGTTGCGAAACACCAGCTGTGAGACCAGTTCCGCACCCCCCCCGCCTGCACCGATCATTCCCAGGACAGCTGACGCCCGGACGTTGATCTCGAACCGAAACAGCCAGTGAGAGGTCACCACCGGAAGCACCTGGGGTAGGACACCCCACCGCATCCCGGAGACCCAGCGGCCGCCAGTGGCAGACACAGCTTCCAAAGGGCCGCCGTCGACGCCCTCGATCGCTTCGGTGGCCCACTTCCCCAGAGTCCCGACGGAATGGATGCCAATGGCCAACGCTCCGGCCCACGGACCCAGCCCGGTGACCGGGATGAGGATCACGGCCAGGATCAGTTCGGGCACCGCTCGGATGACGTTGAACAACTGGCGGATAGGAGCTCGCACTGCTGCCGGGGCCACGTTGCCGGCGGCCAGGAAGGCCAGGGGGAACGACAGGACGGCGCCGATCATGGTGCCGATCCAGGCGATATGGACCGATTCGAGAACCTTGGAAGGCACGTTGCGGTCTATGGCCTGGCCAAACGCTGGTGGGACCATCTGCCGGAACACGGCCCACGCGTCGCCGGGGGCGCGAACCAGCCGGTCGATCCCCACCTCGAGGCCGGATGCCGACCACGCCACGGCGACGACCACCGCAGTCAGGGCGAGCGACCGTCGCAGCATTCGGCGCGGTCGCAGCGGGCGCCCTTCCGTTTGGCCGCCCGTTGCCCTGGCATCCGACGTGGAAGTCGTGCCCGGAGGGGTGGAAGGGGCCGTGGTCATTTCAGATCAGCCGTTTCCGGATGGCCACACTGACCTGCTCGATCACGAATACGACCACGAAAACGATGACGAGGACGCCCAGCACCCGATCGAAGCGGAAGTACTGGCGCTGGGCCTCCACCACTCGTCCTATGCCCCCTGCTCCCACAAGGCCCAGGACCACCGAAGCACGGATGTTCAACTCGAACACGTACAGGGCGTAGGCCACGTACTCCGGTAGAACCGTCGGGAGTACACCGGCACGAACCACCGGTAGATGCCGACCACCGCTGGCTCTGGCCGCCTCCAGTGGCCGGGGATCGGCGCCGTCCACCGTCTCGCTGAACAACTTGACCATCACGCCCAGCGAGAACACCGACAGCGCCCACGATCCGGCGAAGGCCCCGATACCCACCGCAGTGACCAGCAACTTGGCCCAGAACAGGTCGGGAACGGCACGAACCACACCCATCATCGACCGGCTGACCACCAGCGTCACGCGGTTCGGAGAGGTCAGGGGTGACATGGCGAAGGCGACCGGCAGGGCCACTGCACAGCCCACCAGCGTGGACACGATGGCAATCTGGAAGGTCTCGACCAGAGGGTCGATCACGTTGTGACGATCCAGCACCCAGTCCCAGGGGATTGGCCAGAATTTCTCCCAGAGTGGATTGGACCAGACCGTCCAGAAGGTGCCCAGATCGAAGCCGACCGTTTGGCCGGCCAGCACCGTGTAGGTAGCGAGAGCTGCAACGATCAACCACGTTCGGGCTCGGAGCCTCGGTCGGGACGGCCGACCGCTCTCCGTCATCGGACGAAACCTGTCATCCGTCGGTAGCCAAAAGGTCTTCTTCGGTGATGGCCCGCCCGTAGATCTCGCGGAAGGTGTCTTCCGTTACGTCACCGATGTCGCCGTCGAAGACCACCTCTCCCTCGCGCAGGCCGACGAGTCGTCTACCGAACTCGCGGGCCAGATCCAGGAAATGCAGGTTTACCAGAGTGGTGATACCCAGGTCCTGGTTGATGCGTTGGAGATCGCCCATGACCTGCCGGCTGGTCACAGGGTCCAGGGCCGCCACCGGTTCGTCGGCGAGGACCAGTGAAGGTTCCTGGGCCAGTGCCCGGGCGATACCCACTCGCTGCTGCTGGCCACCCGATAGGTCGGCGGCCCGAACGTAGGCCTTCTCTACGATTCCCACCCGCTCCAGAGCGACCATGGCCGCCTCCCGGTCGGTCGCCGGCCACAACCCCAGTGTCGATCTCCATGCCGGAACCCTCGCTAGGCGGCCCATCAGCACGTTGTTCACCACCGAGGTGCGGTGCACGAGGTTGAACGTCTGGAAGATCATCCCGATTCGGGATCGGATGGCCCTCAGGTCGGACGGCGTGGCGCCGACCACCTCGGTGCCGTCCACAGTGATGGAACCCGAGGTGGCCGGAACCAGGCCGTTTAGAGCCCGCAGGAGGGTGCTCTTCCCTGCTCCGGACAGGCCGACAACCACGACGAACTCGCCGTCATCCACGGCGAGGTCGACGTGGCGCAGCGCTTGGACCCCGCCTCGGTAGGTCACCGAGACGTCCCGGAACTCGATCATCGGGTTGGGTCCGTTCGCGCTGCGTTAGTCGTGGTCGTTAGGCCTCCGACGGTCAGCCTGGTGGCTCGGTGATTCCGAGCTCTGCGGCGGCGTTGCGCACCACGTCAAAGTCGGAATCGACGGCCCTGCGGATCGAGGTCCACCCGTACATCTCGTCGAACACAGCCTCGCCCTCCTCGGTCTCGAGGTAGGCATGGATGGCGTTGTAGATCGCCGTCTGCAAGGAGTCAGGAAGCAGTGCACTCGCTGCTACGACGTCATTGGGAACCTCGTCGGTGATGTTGAACACGATCACCTTGTCGCCTACGTCGACCTTCTCCTTGCGCAGGGTGCGTCGAGCGTCGTCGTAGGAAACTCCGACGTCGGCGTCGCCGTTGTAGACGGCCACCACGGCGCCGTCGTGGCCGCCGGTGAAGATCGGATTTATATCTCTCTCCGGGTTGATTCCCGCCTCAATGAGTTGCAGGGCGGGGAACAGGTAGCCGGAAGTCGAGGACTCCGAGGTGAACGCCACGGTCTTGCCCTTCACCTTGGACAGGTCGGCGATGCACGACGTTCCGGGCGAGACGTCGCCAGCATCAACCGATTCGCCAAGGGACTTGCCGGAGTCGCCGAAGTACACGCCGACCTGCAGAGCGACAGCGTCTAGTGCTCCCACCTGGGTCACGCCATCTGCGGTGTTCTCGAGTGCCGTGGCTGATTTTGTTGCCGTGTCGCACATCGAAGGATCGTTGGTCATCCACTGGCCGTGGTAAGTCGGCGAGCCGTAGCGGATTGCCTGGATCAACACCTCCATGTTCCCGAACTGCTGCTGGGCGAGGACGTAGCCGAATGGTCCGAAGGCGCCGAGGTCTGCCTTACCGGTTCCCATTGCTGTCACCAGGCCCGTGTAGTCGGTGGTCACGACACCTACGACCTCAATGCCAAGGGCATTCGACAGAACGTCCATGAACGGCTGGATATCGTCTAGGAGCTGTTCTTGTTCGGTGCTGGGCACAAAGCCAAAGGTGATCTTGTCGGGCCACGTGCCATCGCCTGCGGCCGTTCCCTCGTCGTCAGAGCAGGCCGAGGCGACGAGCACCAGGGCTAGCAGTGCGGCGAGCAGTGAGCGAATTCTCATGGGTTCCTCCCGTTGTAGGTGGTCCGTCCGGCCCACCACGACGCGACCGTAGCGAACGCGGAGGATCGGGGCAGCTTTAAGGGGGGTCGGAGCCGAGGGTCGACGCCTAGGGTGCTGTGATGACGGGCGTCCCACCGCACCAGGCTCGCGACTTCGTCGGGGCGCGCGACCACTCAAGCCTCGGCCGTGTATCGGCGGTGGGAGCCGTCGTACTTTGGTCGGCCGGCAACGTGATCGTCGCCCAGTTCGACATGCCTGGCCTGGCAATCGGCTTCTGGAGGCTGACACTTGGTTCACTGGTCTACAGTGCGTTCCTCTACGCCGGAGGCAGGCGTATCGGCTGGAACGAGGTGCGGATGGCCGCACCGGTGGCCGTCCTCTTCGCCCTCGAGTTGGGCCTGTTCTTCGTTGCCCTTCACCACACAACAGTGGCCAACGCCACCATCATCGGAAGCCTTCAGACCATCGTCCTGATGGCTGTCGCCGCTCGGCGCTACCGAGAACGGATTGGGTGGTGGCTGGCAGGCGTAGGTGCGGTCGCACTGGGCGGGGTCGTGGTCGTGGTCGTTGGCGGTGTTTCAGGCGAGGGAGTTGGTCTGAACCTGCGTGGTGACCTCTTTGCAGTTGTTGCAATGCTTCTCTTCTCGGCCTACTTCGTGATGGCCAAAGAGGTCCGGCCACGGATTGACACCTTCACGCTCCAGACAACCATCATGGGGATCGGAGCCCTGGTGCTGCTGCCCATGGCCGCAATCGACGCTGGACGAGTTCTGCCGCCGCTTCCATCCTGGTCGCAGTGGGGATGGCTGGTCCTGTTGATGATCATCCCGGGGACGGGCCACTTCCTGATGAACTGGGCCCACCTGCACGTCACCCTCAGTCTGACCGGGATCCTCATGCTGGCCATACCGGTGCTTTCGACTCTGGGGGCATGGCTGGTTCTTGACCAGGCTCTGGGGTTCGTGCAGGGACTCGGGATGGTCGTCGTGCTGGCCAGCCTGGTTCTGGTGGTCCGGCGCGACGCCCGTCTCCAGGAAGTGCAGACGACCTGACCAGTTGCCCGGCCGGTCTAGTCGTGCGCGGTGGCCTCCGCGGCGAGAAGCGCAGCGCCGATCGCCCCTGCGTCGTCACCCAGTTCCGCGAGTCGGACCTCAACAGCGGGTCGGTGAACGGAGCCGGGTAGAACCTCGCCCAACCATCGTTCCACGCCCGCCCGGAGCGGCTCACCGATCCCCGATAGGCCGCCCCCAAGAACTACCCGGGACGGGTCCAGGACGACAACGAGATTGGACAATCCCAAGGCAACCTCGCGACAGAACTCTTCAAGAATTCCCTCTGCCTCTGGATCCCCGGCGGCGATCGCCCGACCCACGTGGTGGCCATCAATGTCGTCCACGCTTTCGGCCATTGCCAGTCCGACCGAGAAGTGTCCGGCAGCGGCAGCCTCGCGACCGAGGCGACCGAGAGCGGTGCCGGAGGCGAAGTGTTCCCACGGCCCCTGCTGGCCGGTGTGGTGGAAGGGGCCGTCCCGTGCCACCAGCATGTGGCCGACTTCGCCGGCGTGCCCTTCGGCACCCCAGAGCAGCCGCCCGCCCATGACGAAGCCCGCCCCGATTCCAGTTCCCAGCGTCACCATGGCGAAGTCATCCACATCTCGGCCGGCGCCCAACTGGTGTTCAGCCCAAGCGGCAGCCGACGCGTCGTTGGTCATCGTCACCGGAAGCCCGGTTTTCTCCTCAAGCTCAGGACCCAGGGGGAACTCGACCACTTCGGGCAGATTCGGCGACCACCTGAGCGTGCCTGACCGTCCGGCCAGACCGGCCACGCCCAGGCCAATGCCATTGAGGCGGTCGAAGTCGTGGCTGGCGGTCACGAGTTGGTCGACGAGGCCAACGATGGTGGCCACGAGGGCCGGGCCATTGCCCGAACTGGAGGCGCGACGTCGGTCGACGACCAGTGCCCCTTCGGGTTCGACGATCAGGGCCCGGACGTTGGTGCCGCCGATGTCGATTCCGATGATCACGTTGCCACGGTAGGGGAGAGAATGCTGCTCGACAGGAAAGCGACTACCTCTTCCATCGACTCCCGAGCCTCGGGGACCTCGCGGTAGTACTCAAATACGTGCCACATCTCGTCCCAAACGCGGAGAACGACTGGAACGCGGGCCGCTTGAAGCCGCAACGCGAGGCGAACCTGCAGCGACCGGAACAGGTCGCGGGTTCCGGTAGTAAGCATGGTCGCAGGAAAGCCTGGGGTGTAGTCGGCCCGGAGAGGGGAGACCAGTGGATGGTTCAATCCGGTCGACCCCGCGTAGGCCGAGGAAATTGCGTTGCGAACCCCTCCGCGTCGCAGGGTGGGATCCGCATCGATATCGAAGCTATGGCCAACGCTTCGAAGGTCCGACCACGGGGACAGGGCCACGACTGCCGCGGGCATCTCAATCCCCTCATCCCGGGCCCGCAGCACGGTAGCCAGGGCCAAGTTGCCGCCAGCCGACTCGCCAACCACGGCAAGCCGGGATGTGCCATGGCGCCTGGCCATAGCCCTATAGACGGCTACCGAGGCGTCCAGGGCTGCTGGAAAGGGGTGCTCCGGGGCGAGTGGGTAAAACGGTGACACCACCGGCACCCCGAGGCCATCGGCGATCGGTGCGGTTATAGAAATGTCCTCCCACGGACCTCCGACAATGAAGCCACCGCCGAACAGGTACAGGACCGCTCCCCGGTTGGTGTCAGAGCCGACCGACGGTGTCCGCGTTTCCAAACACCGCACGTCACCCCACACGGCGTCGTCGAGGTAGGCGCTGAACTCGGCAACTGCCGCCTCCACTCCGGCCCGGCAGTCCTCGCGATTGGTGTTACGCAGGACCTCAACGTCTTCGAGTCGAGCTGAGTCGTCGACCGGATCCCGCCCGTCCATCCGTTCCTTGATGAACCGCCGTGCCTCGGCGCTGACCACGACTCGGAAAGTAGCATCCGCGCGTGTCACGGATCTGGGGTCCGGAGAGGTGCCTGTCATGAAGGCTGCGGTCGTGCACGGCGTGGGCGAACTGGCCATAGAGGACGTCGAACTCGATGATCCATGGGCCCACGAGGTGGTGGTCCGCACTGCAGCTTGCGGCGTGTGTCGCAGCGACCTGCACTTCCTGGACGGCCACTACGCCACTGGTTTTCCGATGGTCCCCGGCCATGAGGCTGCTGGCGTTGTGGAGGCGGTCGGCTCCGAGGTCCGCTATGTGCAAGTGGGTGACCCGGTCATCGCGTGCATGTCGGTCTTCTGCGGGCAGTGCGTTCCCTGCACAAACGGACGCCCGGTCCTGTGTCAGAGCCCAGAGGTCCGTCGAGGGACAGGAGACCCGCCGCGCCTGCGCGTGGCTGGCGAGCCTGCCGTCCAGCTCTACGAGTTGGGCGCCCATGCGCAGAAGATGCTCGTCCATGAGAGCGCGCTGGTGAAGATCCGTCCCGATATGCCCCTCGACAGGGCCGCTCTCATCGGCTGCGCGGTGACTACCGGTTTTGGGGCAGTGGCCAACACGGCGAAGGTTCCACCCGGAGCCACCGTGGCGGTGATTGGGTGCGGCGGTGTGGGGCTCTCGGCGGTCAATGGAGCGTCAATCATCGGAGCGGAACGGATCATTGCCGTCGACGTGCAGGCCGGCAAACTCGAGCAGGCTCAGGCCGTTGGAGCAACTGACCTGATCGACGCGTCACTGGTCGACCCTGTCGAGGCAGTGTTGGAACTCACTGGCGGCGGGGCTGCCTACACCTTTGAAGCGCTTGGCCGACGGGAGACGGTCGAGCAGGCCTTCCGGATGCTCCCGCCGGGGGGTGTAGCCACGGTCATCGGGATGGTTCCTCAGGGGCAGATGGTCGAGGTCCACGCCGCCGACCTACTGGACGAGAAGGTGCTGCAGGGCTCGAATATGGGTTCCAATCAGTTTCGGGTCGACATGCCCTGGTACGTGGATCTCTATCTGGATGGGCGTCTGCACCTCGATCTGATCGCCACACAGAGCATCCGCCTGGATGGGCTCTCAGAAGCGTTCGATGAAATGCGGTCTGGCGCTGCGGGACGAGTAGTAGTCGCCTACGACTGATCAACTCTCCCTCTCCGACCGGAGCCCCTCACTCCAGAAGATCGGGTTCGAATGGGAAGTCACTAAGCAACTCGGTTCCATCCTCGTTTACCAGCACTTGCTCCTCTAGCTTGACTCCCTCCTTCCCGCCCTCGGCACCGATATACGACTCGACGCAGAGAGTCATGCCAGGCTCAATCACCCCGTCATATCCCGATTCCGCGAAATCGTGTCGGTGGTACAGGTACGGATACTCGCCGGTCATCCCGACCCCGTGCGCCGACAGGTAGTAGCGCTGGGTGGCGAACTCGGACGGGATATCCCACGCCCGATCGGCGTATTCCCGGAATGTCAGCCCTGGTTCGATTATCGCCATGTTGTGGTGGACCTGCTCGTGAGCTAGTCGATAGAGGCGCCGCTGTTCTCTGGTCGGCGCGTCAGGTCCGACGTGAAAGGTCCTCGAGAAGTCCGAGTAGTACCCGTGGCAACCCACGACATCCGTGTCCAGCGCCACGAGGACGTTTGGCTCGATGGGGGAGTCGCCTGTTTCCTGGAACCACGGGTTGGTGTTGGTGCCCGCCGTCATCAGGCGGGTTTCGATGTAATCGCCTCCTTCGGCCACTACCACCCGGTGCAGTTCAGCCCACAACTCGTTTTCCGTCAGGCCGGGCTGGATGGCATCCCGAAGCGCATGGACCGCCCGTTCAGTAGCTCGGAGGCTTTCCCGGATGCATAGGAGTTCGTCGGGGCCCTTGATCGCCCGGGCCATTTCGACTGACGCCTGAGCGTCGACGATGCGGAACCCAGCATCGGCTACCGCGGTCGACGCACCGTGGTTGATGCGTTCGAGGCCAATCGTGGCGCCGTCTCCAACCACCTGCCGCAACAAGTCCACGGCCTCGGCGGCCCAGCGTCGTTCGGCGTCGGCGATGGCCGGTCCAGCAGCCACGAAACTGGCTGTGGTGGCTGGTCTGACCTCGTCGATTGTGGATAAGTCCTCGGCCAGGTGGTGGGCCCCGGAGAATTCGAACAATACGACCGGGCCCTCGACAGGGAGAAAGAGGTAGCGCGATGGGTTCCGCTGGTGGAAGACCTGCATGTTTCGGGCCCCTGTCGCGTATCGGATGTTGATTGGGTCGAACAGCAGGCAGGCTGCTACACCGTGTTCGACCATCCGCGCCCGTACTCGGTTGCGTCGGTCGTGGATCAACGCCTCTCGATCAATTTCGGGTCTATAGACGGTCTGCGGGCCGTTGGGGGACACGACGCGCAGGATACGCATCCGATTCGGCCCGGGGGCCGCCGATAGCATCGGAGGTGACCACGGGCTCCGACGGCCGGACCCGCCCTTTCACCGAAGCGAGCCCTTTCCATGGACGTGCGTGACATCCTCACCGGCGCGATCCGCGACGCTCTGGGCGCGCTTGGCGTGGACCCTGTTCCCGAAGTAGTCCAGTTGGAACGTCCAGGCAATCCGGAACACGGCGACTGGTCGACCAACGTGGCCCTCGCCTCGGCGAAAGCAGCCAGCCGCAACCCCCGCGAGATGGGTGCCGAGCTAGCCGCCCACCTGCTGGCTTCGCCACCCGCCCACGTAGTCGGCGTCGAAGTGGCTGGTCCTGGCTTCGTGAATTTCCACCTGGCTGACTCATGGCTTCACGAGGTTCTAACCGAGGTCGTCGATGCTGGTGAGGACGTCTACGCCCGTCACGAGTTGGGTGTCGGCACCCGCGTGATCGTGGAGTTCGTTAGTGCCAATCCAACTGGCCCCCTCCACGCTGGCCACGGTCGAGGTGCCTGCTACGGAGACTCGGTGGCCCGCCTCTACGAACGGTGTGGCTATGACGTAGTCCGAGAGTTCTACATCAACGACCGTGGACTACAGATGCAGAACTTCGCCGATTCGCTGGCTGCACTGGCTGCCGGAGATGAGGTGCCGGAGGACGGCTACCACGGGCAGTACGTCGTCGACTGGGCGGCCGAGATGCCAGCCGGCGCAGATCCACTCGAATGGGGATATTCCAGAGCTCTGGGAGCCCACCGAGAAGTTCTCGAAGACCTGTCGATCCACTTCGACTCGTGGTTTAGCGAAAGGTCCATGATTGCCACTGGGGCCATCGACGACACGCTTGCCGACCTGCGTGGCGCTGGTGCGGTTTACGACCACGACGGTGCCGTGTGGCTCCGCAGCAGCGAACATGGTGATGACAAGGACCGGGTCCTGGTCAAGGGGGACGGCCAACCCACCTACCTCATGCCCGATGTGGCCTACCACCGCGACAAGTTTGGTCGAGCCGACCGACTGGTGAACGTGTTTGGAGCCGACCACCACGGTTACGTGGCCCGCATGCATGCAGCCATGGCACTGCTGGGCTATGACCCTGAAGATCTCCGTATAGCCATCACTCAACTGGTGGCCCTGCAGCGAGGTGGCCGAGAGGTTCGGCTTTCCAAGCGGACTGGGGAGATGGTGGAACTGGCCGACGTGGTTGACGAAGTGGGAGCCGACGCGGCTCGATTCACTTATCTGCTGCTGTCGGTGGACTCGCCGCAGACCTTCGACCTAGACCTGGTGTCCAGCCAAGTCAACGAAAATCCAGTCTTCTACGTCCAGTACGCCCACGCCCGAATCCATCAGATCGTCCGTCGAGCCGATGAGGCCGGGTTCCAGCGTGGTCCACTGTCTGCTGCCGACCTGTCGCTGCTGACCCACTCTCGGGAAATCCAGTTAATGCGTGCGCTTCACGAGTTGCCCGAGACCGTGGCTCGGGCCTGTCGGGAGCACGCTCCACATCAGGTCACCTCATGGGTGCGCGACCTGGCGGCGTCGTTCCACGGCTTCTACCACGACTGCCGCGTGTTGGGTGATGGCGTGGATCCGGCACTAACGGTCGCTCGTCTTTGGCTGGTAGAAGGAGCTCGCATCGGGCTCGCCGTGGGCCTAGACCTGCTCGGAGTGGGTGCCCCGACCGAGATGTGGTGGGACGAATCGACGGACGTGCCCGTTTCTGAGGCCAACCAGAGGGAGGATGTCTGACATGGCCGGACCACTGCCCATCGGACTACTCCCCGACACCGCCTCGATCGACGACGGACGCCTATCTGTTGGCGGTTGTGATCTGGCCGATCTGGCCGACGAGTTTGGGACCCCGTTGTTCGTCTACGACGAGGCCCATCTACGCGCCCGCTGTCGAGAGGCGGTGGCAGCCTTTGGCGAAGGGGTGGCTTATGCCTCTAAGGCCTTCCTCTGCGGGGCCATGGCGCAGCTAGCCCACGAAGAAGGGATGCACCTAGACGTTGCCACCGGTGGCGAGCTTTACGTGGCCCGTCGGGCCGGGGTGCCGGGTGATCGCCTCGTAATGCACGGCAACAATAAGAGCGAAGACGAACTGGCTATGGCTGTCGCCGAAGGGGTTGGTCGGATTGTCGTTGACTCTTTCGACGAACTGGACCGTCTCGACGACGTGTTCGCTTCTACCGGATCTCGGCAACGGGTGCTTCTACGGATTACACCCGGGGTGGAGGCACACACGCACGAGTTCGTGGCTACCGGTCAGGATGATTCCAAGTTCGGGTTCACTGTCTCAACCGGTTTGGCTGCCGCAGCGGTGGAGCGGGCCCGCGAGTCGGCCTCCGTGGAGTTGGTCGGCCTGCACGCTCATATCGGTAGCCAGGTGTTTGAGCTGGGGGCGTTCACCCGCGCGGTGGAGGTTCTTGCGGAATTTGCCGCTCCGTTCGGTCTTCCAGAACTGTCGGTAGGAGGCGGCTTAGGCGTGCCCTACGTGGAGGGGGAGTCCGCTCCGAGCATCACCGAATGGGCTGGCGGAATTCGCGCTGTCTGCGAGGCCGCCGGGACCACTGCGCGTGTGTCGGCCGAACCAGGTCGGGCCATCGTGGCTGCTGCTGCAGTCACCCTTTATCGGGTGGGAACCGTCAAGGAACTTGAGGGCATCCGAACCTACGTAGCCGTTGACGGAGGTATGAGCGACAACCCCAGGCCCGTTCTTTATGGATCAGGCTATGAGACGCTCTTGCCTCGGGCCGCCGACGCCAAGCGGCCCCGATCCGTTCGGGTGGTAGGCAAGCATTGCGAATCGGGCGACCTGCTCGTCCGAGAAGGTTGGGTGCCAGACGATCTAGAGGTTGGCGACGTGCTGGCCACTCCGGTTACCGGGGCGTACGGGTATTCCATGGGCTCCAACTACAACCACGTCCCCAGACCGGCTGTGGTCTTCGTGGCAGAGGGCGAAGCCCGCCTCGTGGTGCGGCGTGAGACCTACTCCGACCTCGTGGGCCGTGACCTCGTGGTTGGTGAACCAGCAGCCGGGGAATCTGACGCCTGACCGTGCCGGTCCGGGCGGTACGGTCGTTGTCATGAATCTCCCTTCCGACGGCTCTCCAGCGTCCGTGCGGGTTGGCCTTCTCGGCTGCGGTCACGTGGGTGCGGCCCTGGTCGCGCTGGTTGCCGAACGCAGGCCCGAAATCGCCCGTCGTCGCGCCCTCGATCTCGAGGTGGTCAGAATCGCGGTGCGCAACACGGCAATTGATCGCGACGTCCCTGTGTCCGGCGATTCCTTCACCACAGATGCCGCGTCAGTTGTGTCCGACCCGGACGTTGACGTGATCGTCGAAGTCATGGGTGGCATCGAACCCGCGCGCGAGCTTGTGTCCACGGCCCTGGCTGCCGGCAAGCCGGTAGTTACCGCCAACAAAGACCTCTTGGCCAACCATGGTGCCGAGCTGTACGCCCTAGCCGAGGCAAACGGTGTCGACCTGCTGTTCGAGGCGGCAGTCGCCGGAGCCATTCCGATCATGCGTCCGTTGCGGGAGTCACTGGCAGGGGAGCCCATCAACCGGGTGATGGGGATTGTCAACGGCACGACAAACTTCATCCTCAGCCGGATGGCGGCGGATGGGGCTTCGTATGTCGATGCGCTTGTCGAGGCCCAAAATCTGGGCTACGCCGAAAGCGATCCCACCGCCGACGTAGAGGGATACGACGCAGGCGCCAAGGTCGCAGTAATTGCCACGGTTGCCTTTGGGGCGATGGTGGTGGCCGGCGACGTGTACCACGAGGGCATCTCGGGGATCACACAGGCCGACATAGAGTTGGCCGCTGACCTGCAGCATTGCATCAAGTTGTTGGCTGTCGCCGAGCGAACGGTCGCTGATGACGGTGAGCCCCAGATAGGGGTGCGAGTGCATCCCACCCTGGTACCTCTCGACCATCCATTGGCTTCGGTGAATGGCAGTTTCAACGCCGTGTTCGTCGAAAGTGCCGCCGCGGGGGACTTGATGCTCTACGGGCGTGGTGCCGGTGGTCGGCCCACTGCTTCGGCTGTGCTCGGCGACCTCATTGACGCATCAGCCAACATGGCTAGAGGGCACGGAGCGACAATCGGCACTCTCGAACAGGTCCGTATTGCCCCGATCGACGACGTGGTGTCGGCCTTCTACTTGAACATCGAAGTGGATGACCGTCCGGGAGTACTGGCATCCGTGGCCACCGTGTTCGGGGAGCACGGAGTGTCCATCCGTTCCATGGAGCAGGAGGGCCTTGGTGGCGAAGCCCGACTTGTCTTCATAACCCATGGTGCCCGCGAGCGCGATCTGCGGGCCACGCTTGATGAACTTCGATCTCTGGAAGCGGTCCGGGCCGTGGGCAGTGTGCTGCGGGTCATCGGCGACTGACAGTCCGCGAACCTGACGTAATGAGGTACGTGAGCACTCGGGGGGCTTCTCCCGTCCTCGACTTTGCCGACACGCTTCTGGCAGGGCTCGCCGACGATGGCGGCTTGTACGTCCCGGAGTCCTGGCCGGTCCTAGGAGATGGTGGCCGAGGCGACTATGTCGAAACGGCGGTGGAGGTCATGTCGCCCTTTGTCGGCCAATCGGTCGACGGCGGTGCCTTTGCTGCCATGGTGGCCGACGCCTACGCCGGTTTCGACCACCCCGAGGTCGCCCCGATCGTTGAACTGTCGGACGGAATCCACCTGATGCAGTTGTTCCACGGACCCACGTTGGCCTTCAAGGACATCGCCCTTCAACTGGTGAGCCGCCTATTCGAATACGAGTTGTCCCGTCGTGGCGAACGGGTGACCATCGTGGGAGCCACCTCTGGCGACACTGGCTCAGCAGCGATTGAGGCTTGTCGCGACCGTGAGACGGTGGACATCGTCATCCTCCACCCGGCGGGTCGGGTATCTGAGGTCCAACGGCGTCAGATGACGACGGTGGCGTCGGACAATGTGCACAACGTGGCGATCGACGGCACGTTTGACGACTGTCAGGACCTGGTTAAGGCCATGTTCAACGACGTCCCCTTCCGTGAAGAAGTTCGTCTCTCGGCGGTGAACTCGATCAACTGGGGCCGGGTGATGGCCCAGGTCGTCTACTACGTGGTTGCTGCCGAGCGCCTGGGAGGTCGCCAATCGCCAATCGCCTTCTCGGTTCCGACGGGGAACTTTGGCAACGTGTTCGCCGGCCACGTGGCCCGACTTTCAGGCCTTGAAGTCCCGCAATTGGTTGTCGGCAGTAACTCCAATGACGTATTGACACGGTTCTTCGTTGACGGCTCCATGGATATCGCCGAGGTGGTTCCGACTACCTCGCCGAGCATGGACATTCAGGTGTCTTCCAACCTCGAGCGCCTGCTGTTTGAGATCAGTGGGCGTGATGGGGCAGCGGTCGGTGTCCAGTTGGACGACTTCCGGTCCTCTGGGCGCTTTCGACTTGAACCGGGTCAGCGCGTCGGATTGGCCGATGGTTGGTCCGGTGCCCGCTTCCATGACGACGAGGTTCTTACGTGTATCGGCGACGAGGCAGACCGCTCCGGAATCATCCTCGATCCGCACACCGCCGTTGGTGTGCTGGCTGCCCGAGCCTGTCGACGGGACCCGTCGATTCCTATGGTTGCTCTGGCCACGGCCCACCCGGCCAAGTTCCCCGACGCCGTGGAGGCAGCAACCGGCAAGCGTCCTGCCCTGCCGGAGCGGTTGGCCGACCTTCACGAACGCTCCGAGCGCTTGACTGCGCTGCCCGACGACCTTGCCATCGTGCAGGATTTTGTCCGGTCATGCCGACGCGGTGCCTGACCTTGGCGACAGGGAGGTGCCAGATGACCGATCGGAAGGGTGCTATCTCATACCGGGGTCGTTCATGGAGTCTGGGAGGATGAGTAGGTCATGAAATACGTGATCTGCGTTCCCGACGGCTGCGCCGACCTGCCGGTCCCCGAGTTGGACGGTCGGACCCCGATGGAGGTGGCACGCACGCCGGTACTGGACGCCCTGGCTTCGCGTGGGGAGGTTGGACGGGCAGCGGTAATTCCCGAGGGAATGCCGCCGGGGAGCGATGTGGGGAACATGGCCATCATGGGCTTCGACCCGTCGAAATATCACACCGGTCGGGCGCCAATCGAGGTGGCGGCCATGGGTCGGACGCTACGCCCCGACCAGACCGCCTTTCGCTGCAACCTGGTTGTTGTCCGCGACGGCGTCATGGTCGACTACGCCGGGGCGAACCCTACGAACGAAGAGGCCGAGGCGGTAATTGCAGCCCTACAGTCCGAGGTGGCCACCTCATTCGAAGGCGTCGAGTTCCTGGCAGGTGTTGGCTTCCGTAACGCCATGATTGCGCCACAGTCCTGGATTGAAGCCGACTGCACGCCGCCCCACGACCTGTCCGGTGACCCGGTCGTCCTACCCACTGGTCCAGCAGCAGGATTCCTGGTCGAGGTGATGGAGGCCTCGGTCGAGGTTCTGGCCGGCTTCGACTTGGACGCCAACCAGGCTTGGCTGTGGGGCCAGGGCTTCCAACCTCAGGTGCCTTCCTTCCACGAGGTGCATGGGGTGCGGGCCGGCCTGGTCACCGCAGTCGACCTGGTGCGAGGCATCGGTGTCCTGTCGGGCATGAAGATCTGTGACATTCCCGGAGCTACCGGCTGGTACGACACTGACTATGAAGGAAAGCGGGACGTTGCCATCGCTGAATTACGCGCGGGCCTCGATTTGTTCGTTATCCACGTTGAGGCCACCGACGAGGCTGGCCACGCCGGTGATGTGACAGACAAGGTGGAGGCCCTCGAGAATTGGGATCGGCGTATTCTGGCCGACCTGGTTCCGGCACTTGACGAGATGGGTCCGTGGCGATTGCTGATGCTGCCCGACCACGCCACACCGCTCACCACACGTACCCACACAACCGACCCGGTTCCCTATCTGCTGGTCGACTGCGAGGTTGATGGCCCTGGTGGGACTTTCACCGAACCCGGGGTGGCTGATTGCGAGCCAGTCCCCGGCCACGAACTTATGGGGCGCCTACTGGCTCGTTGATCCTCCTTTTTGGCCTCTGAACTGCAGAGATACTTTCCTGCGAGGGGTTGTTCCGGAGTCGTCGCCGCAGGTGTGTTGTTGTCGTCTGGGCGCGCCTGTACCGTGATGTTGTCGTCGGGTTGGCGTTGACCATCCCGGATGGCATCCCTCTCCTCCCTCCCAGTGTCCACCATGTGGTCCAGGTCATGCGGTAGGAATCAGGGACTGGGACATCGTTTACGACACGTTCTCCAGCCCGGAATCTTCGGAATGGAGGCGGTGTTTCCCAATCCGGGTGGCGCCGGACGGGACAATCCGTCGGGCACCACGCCCGGGTGAATAGAACCTGACGATCAGATGGGCCATAGGCCTGCCGGAGTCGGTCTGACAGGACCGGCCAGAAAATAACCGGAATGAAAAGAAAACAGGTGTTGTGAGCATGGACTCCACCCAGATGAATCGCGGATCCCTAGAAGGAAAGGACCGCGATGAACTGACCACGATCGCTACCGCCTTGGGCGGTAAGCCCGGATCTCGTGCCCGCAAGGCAGAGATTGTCGACCTAATCCTCGAGCTAGCCGGCGGTGCACCCTCGAACGGGTCGGAACCCACCAATGGTTCGTCGCAGCCAGTTGCTGAGGACGACACAGGCGGAGAGGCCGAAGCGGCATCTGCTGAAGAACCGCCCGCGGAGTGGGAACTGGCCGCCGAGGCCGAGGATGCAGCCGAAGCCAAGGAGTCTGCCGACGAGGAAGCAAAGAAGGACAGTGGTCATGACGAAGGCGGAGACGGCAGAGGTCGTCAGGATCGGGGCCAGCAGAATCGCCAAGGCGGCCAAGGCGGCCAGGGCGACGTAGCCGAACCCGGCAATCGTCGACGTCGTCGAAGGGGTCGCGACCGGGATCATGGTCCCGAGGATCCTTGGGATGGCGAGCCAGTCGACGTCGTGGGCTACCTAGACCTGCGGGTCGAGGGGTACGGCTTTCTGAGGACCGTTGGCTTCAAGCCCTCAAAGAAGGACGCCTACGTATCTGTCAAGCAGGTTCGCCAGTTCGGACTTAGGCGCGGCGACCACCTGGTGGGAGCGTCGCGGCCGGCCAACCGGAGTGAGAAGAACCCGGCTTTATTGCGCATCGATCAGGTCAACGGCCGTGATCCCGAGCAGGCCAAAGATCGTCCGCGATTCGAGGACCTCACACCGTTGTTCCCCGATGAGAAGCTCCGCATGGAGATCGACGGCGATCCCACCGACATGACGGCACGGATCATCGACCTTCTTTCGCCGGTCGGCAAGGGCCAGCGCGGGATGATCGTCTCGCCTCCTAAGGCTGGTAAGACGACGATCATGAAGTCGATTGTCCGATCTATAGAGACGAACCACCCCGAAGTGAAACTCATCGTCTTGCTGGTCGACGAGCGCCCCGAGGAGGTCACTGACATGCGTCGCTGGCTGCAGCGGGGTGAGGTCGTGGGCTCTACTTTCGATCGGCCCAGCGATGAACACACGCAGTTGGCCGAGGTCACCATCGAGCGGGCCAAACGCATGGTGGAGTACGGCGAGGACGTGGTCATCATGCTGGACGGAATCACCCGCCTATCACGTGCGTACAACCTTGCTGCCCCGGCGACCGGTCGGATTATGTCCGGTGGCGTCGACAGTGGCGCCCTCTATCCCCCCAAGCGATTCTTTGGTGCGGCTCGCAACGTAGAGGAGGGCGGTTCTTTGACCATTCTGGCCACGGCTTTGGTGGAGACTGGCTCAAAGATGGATGAGGTGATCTTCGAAGAGTTCAAGGGCACCGGCAACATGGAACTCCGCCTCGACCGGCGAATCGCGGAGCGACGGATTTATCCGGCTATCGACGTGAATGCCTCGTCGACCCGGCATGAAGAGTTGCTGTTCGAGCGCAAGCAGCTGAACCAGGTCTGGAAGCTTCGTCGTGTGCTCAACGGCCTTGCTAATGATGGCGACGCCAGTGCAGCGGCAGGGCTCGAGCTGTTAATCGACAGACTGAAGACCTTCAATGACAATGAAGAGTTCCTGGTGGAGATCGCCAAGGGACCGAATATGGGCGCCTGAGTGGTTCCTGACTCATTCCGGCTTCGTCCTCAGCACCTGTTTCGCAGGTTGCCGAGGACGGGAACGCGCCGCAGACTGGACCTACCATGAAGCAGGACACCCACCCGAACTATCGGCCCGTGGTCTTTCAGGACCTCTCGGAGGGCACCAATTTCGTGATCCGCTCGACGGTCGAGACCGACGACGTCATCACGCTGGAGGACGGCGTGGAGTATCCGCTTGTCAAGGTGGAAATTTCTTCCGCTAGCCACCCGTTCTTCACGGGAACGATGAAGATCGTGGACACCGCCGGACGCGTCGAGCGCTTCGAGCGGCGTTACGGCAAGCGTCGTAAGGGCTGAGTCCTGGCGGCCGGCCGCATCTCGGGCCGGATGGGATCGCGTGATTCTCGAGTCTGAGCGTCGGCTGGCTCTGCGCGGGTCCAAGCTGCGAGCCCTGGTTGCCGCGGCCGGTGGTCCGGACGGCGACCATGAGGTTGACGGCGACTACCTCTTTGACGGAACTCGGCTCTGGGTTCTGGCTGCCAGTGAGGCGTCAGAGGGAGTGCTTGGCGCGGCGGTACTGCGGGCTGGAAGCTACGAGGACTCCAACCGGCTATTGGCGATTAGCGTCTGTGTGGACGACCCGGTGGTCGCTGCAACTGTGGCGCGCCGCGCTGAAGCGCTCCAATCGCCGCCCGATGTGTTCTGCATCGATGGTCGTAATCTCGTTCCTGCTCAACCCGCCGAGGCACCTGTCAAGGCCGGTGAAGCACGCATTTCTGACGGATTCGATGAACTGTGTCGGGGCGCCGGCGTGGAACCGCTGCTGGAACACGGCATCTGGAGGGGCGAAGTACTCGGCCTTGAGGTGGTCCGTGTGGTTGACGAAACCGATATCAGTGTCGATGGAGGTCCGGTGGTGCGGGTTGGGGTGGGCCGGTTTGATCGGGAGGCGGGAGCTCTAATGCACGGTGGTCGGTCCGACTCGGAGGCCTTGGCTGCCGCCGCCGATTTGGTTCGAGCTCAGCGCCGGGTCGGCGCCGGGGCCCACCCTCTGGCCACCCTGGCCAGGGAACGATGGTTGCGCCACGACATCTGTGTCTCGCCTGAGACGGTCGATTTGGTCGACCTGGTGCCGGTGGACCCAGCCGACGAACGTTCAAGCTTGAGGGACCCTTCGCCCGCTCCCGCGATAGGGACCGGCCTGGAAGGTGAGAGGGTGCTGGTGGTCTGCTCCGTGGGAGTCGATCCCAGGCTTCTAGGTGCCGCCTGCGAACTCGTGCTTCGGGAACGCCCGGATCGTGTGCTGGTGGTGCTGCCCAACCGCGATGTATTGACGCCGGTGAAACGAGCGATGGAGCGCCTTCAGGTGCCGGCCTTGGTGGTCGGAGCGACCTGCGGCTGGGAAAAGGTCTGATTCTTCCCTGAGATCTCGGAAACCGGTTGACCTTGAGGGTCGTGGCGGCATTTCAGCAGGTGGTGGTGGACCCCTCGGTACCCTGAGTCGAATGTTGGAGCAGGTTGAGGCTGTTGAGGCCGAGTACGCCGACGTGGAGGCTCGTTTGGCCGACCCGGAGGTGCTTGGTGATCCCGAACTCCTACAGGTGGTGGGTCGCCGCTTCAAGGAGCTCGAAGGGGTTCTGGCCATTGGACGTCCACTGCGTGCCGCCCACGACGATCTTGCTACGGCTCGGGAACTAGCTGAACTGGCGGTGGGCGAGGAGAGAGAACTGCTCCGGACCGAGATCGTCTCCCTGGAGGCCGAGATCGAACGTTTGGAGGGAGAGTTGCGGAACCTGCTGCTGCCCCGCGACCCCAACGACGGCCGGCCGGTAATCGTTGAGATACGTGGGGCGGAGGGAGGGGAGGAGGCAAACCTCTTTGCCCGGGACCTTTACGACATGTACCTGGCCTTCTCCGCCGTCAGGGGCTGGTCGGTCGAACCGCTGGAGGCTCGCGAGTCGGACATGGGCGGGTTTAGCGAGGTGATGGTTTTGGTGAAGGGCGACGACGCCTGGACCCGGTTGAAGCATGAGGCTGGAGTTCATCGGGTCCAGCGGGTTCCTGCGACTGAGTCGCAAGGCAGGATCCACACGTCCTCGGCAACGGTCAGCGTCCTCCCCGAAGCCCATGAGGTGGAGGTTCAGGTCGACGAGAACGACCTACAGGTCGATGTATACCGGGCATCTGGACCGGGGGGTCAATCGGTCAACACCACCGACTCGGCGGTTCGCATCACCCACAAGCCCACAGGTCTCGTGGTTTCCATGCAGGATGAGAAGAGCCAGCTCCAAAACAAGGTGAAGGCACTGCGGGTGCTGCGGTCCCGCCTGCTCCAGATTGAGCAGGAACGTCAACAGGCCGAGGCATCGGAGACCCGCCGTGGCCAGATCGGGGGCGGTGGCCGCTCAGAGAAGATCCGGACATACAACTTCAAGGAGAACCGGGTCACTGACCATCGCATAGGGCTGACGCTTCACAAACTGGACCGGATCCTGGCTGGCGGGATGGATGAGGTGGTTGACGGACTTCTGGCCGACGAGCGGAACCGACAGTTGGTCGAGGGACTCGACGGTGCGAATGGCTGAGCTTGAGGGTCTGGCCTCGGGCTTCCAAGGTTTCGATCCGGACGATGGTTCGCATGGTGAAGCGGGAACCGTTTCCTGGCGGGAGGTGCTGGTTGAGACCGAGGCTCGCCTAGCTACTGCCGGGCTACCGGCTAGGGAGGCTCGGTGGATTGTCGAAGAGGCTTCCGGGGCAACGTCGGCATCTGAACTGAACGAACTAGCGACCGTGCGGGGCATGGCCCGGAACGACGCCATGGTCGAGCGCCGACTTAAGGGAGAGCCGGTGCAGTACGTTCTGGGCCACTGGGCGTTCCGAACTCTGGACCTGATGGTCGACCGGAGGGTCCTGGTTCCGCGTCCTGAGACCGAAGTGGTAGCTGGTCTGGCCATGTTGGAGGTAGATCGTCGGGGCCCGGGAAGGTCTGAGGAGGACCCGGTTCTGGTGGCCGACCTGGGGACTGGGTCCGGAGCGATCGGACTATCAATTGCCTCCGAACGTCCGATTGCTCAGGTTTGGTGTGTCGACGCGTCGGCCGACGCAGTATCCGTTGCTCGTGCCAATTGTGCCGGTCTGGGCCGACCTGGCCGACGGGTGGTGGTGGCCGAGGGGTTCTGGTTCGAAGGACTCCCGGAAGGCCTGGCTGGTCGACTGGACGTGGTCGTTTCAAATCCGCCCTATGTGGGTTCGGACGAGGAACTACCCAGTGAGGTCGTCGACTGGGAGCCGAACATGGCCTTATTTTCTCATGGTGACGGAACGGCAGACCTGAGGATGCTGGTCGATAGCGCGTCAGCTTGGTTAGCGCCAGGGGGCGCCCTCGTGCTTGAGATGGCGCCCCACCAGGCGGCTCTTATGGCTGAATACGCTCGAGTTGCGGGCTATGACGACGTCGTTGTCCACTCGGACCTCGCCGGTCGCCATCGTGCACTGGTGGCCCGTCGATAACGATGATGCCAGTCGAGTTAGTCGACGGGGTCGGCGATCACGACGCTGCAGTGCGTGCCGTCGTCGAGCGGCTACTGGCCGGCCAGGTGGGGGTGATTCCGACTGAGACGGTCTATGGAGTAGCGGCATCGGCCACAGACCCTGAGGCCGTTGAGGAGCTATTTCTTCGCAAGGGACGATCGACTGAACGCTTGATGGCTGTGTTGGTGGCGGACGTTGCGCAGGCTAGAGCTCTGGCCGTCATTGACGAGCGGTTCGAGCGTCTAGCCGAGGCGATGTGGCCAGGTCCGTTGACGATGGTCTTGCCCCGGCGTCCAGACGCCGGTCTGACCTTGGGCCTGGAGTTAGAGGGTCCGGCGACCATTGGCATCCGGTGTCCCGACCACGAATTGGCGCGAGCCGTTAGCGCCGAAGTGGGTCCCATCGTCACAACGTCTGCCAACCGTTCGGGTGAGGAGACGCCGAGCGACGCCGTTGGAGCGGCGACCGCGCTGGGCGGCGACTTGTTGGCTGTCGAGGGCGGACCTTGCACAGGGGTGCCGTCCACCGTTCTCGACTTGACGGTCAATCCGGCTCGGATCCTGCGCCTTGGGACCATTGGACCTGAAGAACTGGCATCGGTCGGCGTTCCAGTCGGCCGGTAGCCTCGGGGTCATGGCCATCATCGCTGTCGGCGCTGACCACGCAGGGTATGTGCTCAAGGAACGCCTGGCCGCCGAACTGCGCGATCTTGGACACGAGGTTCTCGACCTCGGTGCCTACTCGACCGACCGGGTCGATTATCCCGACTATGGCGCAGCGGTGGGCCATGCGGTATCTGGTGGCGATGCGGATCTAGGCGTCTGTGTATGTGGCTCGGGAATCGGGATTGCAATGGCGGCCAACAAGGTGCCTGGCGTGCGGGCGGCCACGGTGCACGACGCCACTTCTGCTCGCCTAACCCGCCAGCACAACGATGCGAACGTTCTCTGCCTTGGCGAGCGTCTGACAGGCCCTGAGGTGGCCTCGGAGGCACTGCGGGCCTGGCTGGAAGCCGAGTTCGAGGGCGGCCGGCACGCTGGACGGGTTGCCAAGCTATCCGACCTGGATGGGTCGGCTGAGTCCTGAACGCCCCTCTCGTGGATATCTGGACGATCCGACCAGCCTTGTCAGACGGCGAAGGCGTTACCACGGTTGAGCCGCGTCTCGACGACCCGCTGCTCGATGAGGGTGACCATGACCGATTTTCCCACTACGCCCGCAAGTCCGAAATCGTCGAGTCGGCGGTAACTGGCAAGCCGATTGTGGCTCTTTGCGGCAAAGTCTGGGTGCCCGGCCGTAACCCGGACCGCTATCCGGTCTGTCCGACTTGTCGGGAGATTTACGAGAGGAAGAAGGCTGGGGAAACCGGCGTCTGACCGGGGTTACCAGGGAATCAACATGGGCATGCTGCACACTCTTCGGTCCGTGGTCCGGTTGCGTCGGCCGGCCTTCAAACGAATCGACCGGCGTCTCCGCTCTGCGGCGAACCTCGATGACCTTCGGGCCATAGCTAAGCGGCGACTCCCCGGTGGGGTCTTCGACTACATCGATGGTGGAGCCGAAGACGAGTTGACGTTGGACCGCAACGTGCGTGCGTTTAGGGAGGCCGTCTTCCGACCCCGGGTACTACGTGGACTAGGTGCCCTTGATACGTCGACCACCTTGTTGGGACGGCCGTTGACCTTTCCGCTGGTGCTGGCTCCCACCGGATTTACCCGGATCGCCGACCCTGCTGGCGAGTTAGCCGTGGTCCGCGCTGCTGGACGGGCCGGCATCCCCTTCACCTTGTCGACGATGGGTACCCGCTCTATTGAGGAGTGCGCGGCGGTCGCCGGCCCCGGAGCCCGCTTGTGGTTCCAGGTATACGCGTGGCGGGATCGGGATCTGGTTCGTGGCCTGTTGGAACGGGCGGCCGACTCTGGGTTCGAGGCCATCTGCCTGACGGTGGATACTGCCGTTCTGGGCCGCAGGGAGCGTGACGTCCGACGGGGCTTCACCCTTCCGCCGGAGATTGGGCCCGGCACCTTTCTCGATGGACTGCGGCACCCGGGCTGGACCTGGCGTCTTCTGCGCTCGGAGCCGATTCGATTTTCCAGCGCGGAGGGACTCGCTGGTCTGGACGGCACAGCGGCCGTCGACTTGGCCAAGTACATGAATGAACAGTTCGATCACGGATTGTCCTGGAGCGACGTGGCTTGGTTGCGGACCGTGTGGGAAGGGCCGATCCTGGTGAAGGGCATTCAGTCGGTGGAGGACGCGTTGCTGGCTGTAGAGAACGGTGTGGAGGGCATCGTCGTGTCCAACCACGGGGGCCGGCAGTTGGATACTGCTCCGGCGCCGTTCGATCTGTTGCCTGAGATTTGCGAGGCGGTCGCCGGACGCACCGAGGTGGTTTGTGACGGCGGTGTTCGGCGAGGTTCTGACATCGTCAAGGCGGTAGCCGCCGGGGCTGACGCAGCGATGGGAGGTCGACTGTTCCTCTACGCCCTTGCTGCTGCTGGGGAACAGGGAGTAGACCACGTGCTGCAGTTGCTCCGGTCGGGGACCGAGCGAACCATGGCGTTGGTGGGCGCTTCCACGGTCGACGAGTTGGGACCGGACCTGCTCGGCTGTCGTTGAGCGGGAGACCTGGCTATCAGGATGACGGGGCGGTCAGGGGTCGGCGGTTGACCGGTGGTAATCCGGGTCGGTCGGCGCCGCGAAAGGCCCCGACGATCTCCTTGCGCATGCTGTCAAAGTGAGCGGTCTCGTTGACACTGGCCACGGAGCAGTACGGGTCGTCTAACTCGTCGCCGCTGGGTTCTCCGGAGGCTGTGACCTCGACTCGGCTGATCGATGCGTATTCCAGACGGAAGCCGGCGGATGGGTTGCCGACCACGTCGGCGAGGATGGTCCGAATGGTGCCGCCGTGGCAGGCCACTAGGACCCGTTCGCCAGGTGGTTGGCGGCAAAGCCTTTTCCAGGCTGCCACCACTCGTTCGCGAAAAGCTTCCGGGGTGTCCCAGCCGATCTCGTCGAAGCGCTTCTGGCTGATCTTCTCCCAGTAGGCGCCACCTTCGCTGGGCAGCAACTCGGTGGGGAGGTACGTATGGGCACCACGATCGATCTCGTCGAGGTCGTCCACCACCTGCAGCTGGAGACCCTTTGATGTACACAGCCCGGCGACAGTCTGGATGGCTCGAGCTTTGGGGCTGGTTACCACGGTGTCGACGTCTTCGCAGGCCAGCCAGGAGGCGAGCCTCTCGGCCTGCCAACGTCCCACCGCGTCGAGGCCGGGATCAGCGACGGTTGGGGCGTCGATGACTATCTCAGGGCGGCCGTGGCGGACAAGTAGAACGTGCACGCCGGGCGACGGTACCGGGTAGGTCGGCCTGAAGGCATCTTGGGACGTTCAAAGGGCAGATGGTGAGAACAAGAAGGAGCCGAAGGGTTGGGAGCGATTCAGGGCGCCACTCGTTTCATGTGGCCGATGCAGTGAGCACCCCGACCAGCACGTCGACGAGGTGGCGTTCGTAGTGCTCTGCGTCCAACGTCGGTTCGCCGTGTTCTAACTCGCCGGCTCGGGCCGCCAACGATGCTGTCATCAACTGGATCATGGCTACTAGCCGGGCCTCGCGGGTGGCCTCAGTGTCCCCACTGGCCTGATTGGCCAGCAGGCCAAGGGTCCGTCCGAGGTGGGTGTGGTCTACGCCTTCCGGCGGGCGACGCCAGGTGGGGAAGCGGTCGGCAAGTTGGGCGACGATACGGACGTAGCGACGGCCACGGTCTGTTCTGAGGACCGCGGTCATTGGCCGAACCAGAGCATCGACCAGCGACCTGACGTCGGGGTCTTTATCAACCGCCTCTAGCAGGTCGCCTCGGTGGGCGTCGATGGGGTTGCCGTGTTCGGCCAGCACGGCGTCGAGTATCCCCTGCCGTGATCCGAAGTGGTAGGTCAGCGCCGAGGAGTTGCGCTGTCCTGCTGCCTCGACGATGTCCCCGGTGGCGGCCTGCCATATCCCGACCTCCGCGAACTGCCGCTCTGCCTCGGCAATCAGACGAGCACGGGTTTCTGAGCCGTCGCGGGCCATAGGGCAACTGAGTCCAGTAGGTCGGCAACGGCCTCTTGGACTCCTAGGCCAGCGGAAGCAGGGCGGTGGCCGGAAGGACCGAAATGTCGAGACCGTCGGGGAGGGGGTACTGGAAGTCGGGGAAGCGTCGCTTGGCCTCAGCCCGGTAGCGGTCGGTTGAGTGGGTCCGGTCTGGATCATGCTCGGGAATCACCTGATCGCCGAACAGTTCGATCATCTCGCGGGTCTGGTCGTGAGTAAGGCCCTCGGTGGGCAGGCCGAAAACCACCTGGTCACAACCGACGTCCTTGTAGCGGTTCAGTTGTTCGCAGACCTCCTCAGGGTTGCCGCAAAGCATGTAGCCACCGTCGATTGCCAGATCAAGCAACTCCTCGGTCCAGCCCGGATCCATCGGTGGGTCCGGCCAGGTGATGGCGTCGGGCGACTTCGGCATGGTGTCGTGGTACATGTTGACCATGGTGACCAGATAGCCGCGACCCTTGGCCATGGCCACCTTGCGCGCCTCGTCTCTGTCCTCGAGGCATATGCAGGCGTTGGTCATCATCACGTTGTCGTTCTTGAACTGGCCGATCTGTTCCACCGGATCCTGGATGGCTTCCTTGTAGGCGTCGACGCGACCTTTCAGGTTGTGGATCGGTTCGAAGTTGAAGGCAATGGCGCCGATTCCGAGCGATCCAGCCTTGGCAAAGGTGGGCGGGTTGCCACATGCCACCCAGAGAGGGGGATGTCCGGGACCGTAGGGCTTTGGGAGGATGTTGTGTGGGGTGGGGACCGTGAAGAACTCGCCTTCGAAGTCGTAGTCCTTCTGCTCCCACATTCGGGGGATTTCGCGGATGACCTCGTCCCATTGGGCCTTGGTCTCGCTCGGATCCATCACGTTGAAGGTGCGAAGCTCGTGGCTCCCGGCCCCTCGTCCGGTGCCGAACTCGAAGCGGTTGTTCGTTACATGGTCGAGCATGGCGGCACGCTCGGCGATGCGGACCGGGTGCTCTTTTTTCGTCGGGAGGCTGGTGATGGCCGAGCCGATGTGTATGTAGTCAGTCTGGGCGGCGACCCAGCCCATCATCGGAGCGGGTGCTGACATGTGGCTGTACTCCGTTAGACCGTGGTGTTCGCCGAACCAGATGTACTTCCAGTTGTGCTTGTCGGCGAGGATCGCGTACTCGGCCTCGCGCATGAGTTCGGTGTGTTCGCTCTCGGAGTCGTGGGCTGCTGGGCCGGGTGTGTATCCGTTGCTAAAGATGCCGAACTCCATGAGTGCTCCTGTGGCCACGAGCGGACCTGCTCAACTGCGAATTAATGGTTCACATTAGTATGAACGTCATCGTCGCCTAGGTCAAGTAGCAGGCCGGGCCACCGGTACCGTCCCGACGATGAGTGAATCGACGAGTGCCAGTCTCCGACACTGGAGCGCTCATCTAGCGGACGATGGACGGTCTACTGGCAGCGGGCCTAAGCCAGACTTCGTGCTTCCGGAGCCCGGGTCGGTGGCTGGGGCGTGGACGGCGACATTGACTGCGGAGCCCGATCGCCCCCTTCTACTTGATCCAGGGGCTGATCCGAATCGGGGTGGGTCGGGGGCATGGACCACACGGGGTGATTTCCTCCGGCGGACGGAAGTAGCCGCCAAGCGCCTCCGCGCAGCCGGACTTCGACCAGGTGACCGCGTCGTTGTGTCTGGACCATCCTCGGTCGACTTGGCCGTGTCCCACGTGTCCTGTCTCCGGCTCGGACTCGTTGTCGTTCCAGCTAACGGTGCCTACCGAGAGGCCGAACTTGCCCATCTGATGGCCGACTGCAACCCCCGGGCCGCAATCGTCGACCAAGATGGATGGACCGACCTCCTTTCGGCCCTGAGTCCCGACCTACTGATCACAACCACCGACCTCGCCGGGCTGCCAGAAGTCGGCGCAGCCGATGGAGAAAGAATCGTCCTGGACGTTGCACCCCCGGAAGCTCCGGCAATCATCGGCTACACGTCGGGGACCACTGGGCGCCCAAAGGGGGCGGTTCTGACCCAGGCCAACTTGCTGGCCGGCGCTGAGGCGGTACGAGTTGCCTGGCGGTGGACCGCTGCCGATCGCCTGATCCTGTGCCTGCCGCTTTTCCACATGCACGGTCTCGGCGTGGGTCTTCATGGAACCCTCCTGGCAGGTGGGTCGGCGGTCCTTCAGGATGGGTTCGATCCCGACCTCGTGCTGAGTGCCATGGTCGACAACGACGCCACCCTCTTCTTTGGCGTGCCCACCATGTACCACCGCCTATCTGGTCACAGAGGCGTGCCTGCACTCGGCCGGCTTCGTCTTTGTGTGGCTGGCTCGGCGCCCCTCTCGGCCGAACTCCACCGTCGCCTGGCCGACACCACTGGCGTATCCGTACTAGAGCGTTACGGCATGACCGAGACGGTGATGCTGGTGTCCAACCCGTACGACGGAGAACGCCGACCTGGCTCGGTGGGTATCCCGCTACCCGGCGTGGAGGCTCGCCTGGATCCCGACAGCGGCGAGATCCAGGTGCGCGGTCCCAACGTCTTTGCCGGGTATTGGGGCCGGCCGGAGGCGACTGCCGAGTCGTTCGTCAGTGATCAGGACGATGGACCGGCCTGGTTTCGCACCGGCGACCTTGGGGCTGTCGATGCAGACGGCTACCTGTCGATCATCGGGCGTGCCAAAGAGCTGATCATTAGCGGAGGCTTCAACGTCTATCCGCGAGAGGTCGACGACGTTCTGATCAAGCATCCAGCAGTGGCAGAGGTGGCCGTCGCCGGCGTGCGGTCCGAAGAGTGGGGCGAAGAGGTGGTGGCCTGGCTGGTGCCGGTTGCCGGTCACGAGTGCCCGAGCGTCGAAGAGCTACGCGAGTTTGCCCGAGGCCATCTAGCGGCCTACAAGTTGCCGCGCCGGGCGGTGGCCGTCGATGCCATACCTCGCAACGCCCTGGGCAAGGTCGTCCGCCACGAACTCCTTCCACCTGACTGACCACAGTCAATCCCGGTTGGGGTCGAGAAGACCACCTGTGTGAGGCTCCGTTCATGGACGATCAGCCGACGCGAGTCGATTTTCATTTCGACGTGATTTGCCCATGGGCCTACCAGACGTCGCTATGGATGCGCGAGGTGCGTGACAGACAGGGCCTCGAGGTCGACTGGCGGTTCTTCAGCCTCGAGGAAATCAATCGGTTGGAAGGCAAGAAGCATCCCTGGGAGCGCGAGTGGTCGTACGGCTGGTCGATGATGCGTATCGGGGCATTGCTCAAGCGCACTGAACCGACGTTGAACGACGCCTGGTATCTGCGGGCGGGCACCGCCCTCCACGTTGAGGGACGCAAACCCCACCGCCCCGAGGTGGCCCGAGATCTGCTAGCCGAGATGGATCTGGATCCAGGTCTCGTGGACGAGGCGCTTGACGATGACACCACGCACGACGATGTCCGTAACGACCACCAGCGGGTGGTTGGCCTGGGTGGTTGGGGCGTGCCCACGCTGGTGTTCCCCGGGGCCGAGGAGGATGATTCCCGGAAGCTCTTCGGTCCCGTCCTGATCGAGCCGCCCACCGGCGAGGCTGCTGACAGGCTCTGGCATCTCGTTCTCGGCTGGTTGGAGTTTCCTCACCTTTTCGAGCTCCAAAGGCCAAAGACACCCGACGATCTCAACCGGGTGGCCGAGGTCTTTCGGCCGTATGTGGAGGCCCGGGAGTGGAATACGGTGGCCAATCCCACTCCCTGAACGAAATCGCTGGACCAAACCCTGCAGCGATCCACCAATCCGAAGAACGGAGTAACCACTCATGGAGATCCAACTGGACCGTGGACGGATTCTGGGCGCCCTCGAGGAAATTTGGACCGAGTGGTCCGACTGGGCCGAGAGTCTGACCGACCCTGACTGGGTGATGCCGAGTCGGTGTCCGGGTTGGACCGTCCAGGACAACCTCGCCCACATCATTGGGACCGAGCGGATGCTTCAGGGTGAGCCGGCGCCCGACGTCGAGCACCCGACCGAGCACCTAAAAAATCCGATTGCGGCAGAGAACGAAAAGCGAATCCAGGCGTTGCGATCGCTGTCAGGGTCTGAAGTACTCGACCTTTTTCGAACCGTGTCGGCCGAGCGGCTCGGCCAACTACACGCCATGTCCGAAGAGGAAATTTTAAAGGTTGGGTGGTCGCCGGTTGGCGAGGTTCCCTATCTTCGATTCATGCACGTCCGGGTCTACGACTCGTGGCTGCACCTGGAGGACTGCCGGGCCCCGCTGGGCCATGAGCCCTCGATCGGGGGTGTGCCAGCTCGGATGGCGGTTGACGAAGTGACCACAGCGGCCGGCTTCGTTATCGGGAAGAAGGCCGGGGCGCCCGAAGGCAGCCGGGTCGAAGTCACCCTCACTGGTCCGGTCTCGGAGGTCGTCCGGGTGGTCGTCGAAGACAGGGCACGTGTGGTCGACGAGTTCGACGGCGAACCGACGGTCACTCTGGCCATGTCATCCCACGACTGGTTGGCCCTCACGGGTGGGCGGATCGATCCAAAGCCGCTGGTCGACGACGGTCGGGTCGCCCTCGGCGGGGATCTGGAGTTGGCGGAGCACATGGCCAACAACCTCGCCTTTACGATCTGACCCCCAGCGCACTGTCGTAGAGTCGAACCATGTTCGGACGAAAACTGCTAACCATCCCCGACCCGTCGGAAGCCCTTCCCGGACGGGCTGAGTCGATGCCGGTACCTGACGCCCACTACGTGATTGGGCGACCTCTCATCCCGCCGTTCCCGGATGGTGTGGAAACCCTGGTTGTCGGCATGGGCTGTTTCTGGGGTGCAGAACGGAAGTTCTGGGAGGTGCCGGGCATCTGGACCACATCAGTCGGCTACGTCGGTGGCCACACACCCAATCCCACCTATGAGGAGGTCTGCACAGGCCTCACTGGCCACAACGAGGTGGTCTTGGTCGCCTGGGAGAGCAACGAGACTTCTTTGGCTGAAATTCTCCGGGTCTTTTGGGAGAACCATGACCCGACGCAGGGCATGCGGCAGGGAAACGACTTGGGGACGCAGTACCGCTCCGGGATCTACGTCCTAGCCAGCCAACGGGCGGCTGCGGAGGCCACTCGTGACGCCTATGCCGCAAGGCTCGCAGAGGCCGGATGGGGGGAGGTGACCACCGAAGTGGTCGACCGGCCAGAGTTCTTCTATGCCGAGGAGCACCACCAGCAGTACCTGGCCAAGAACCCGATGGGCTATTGCGGTATCGGGGGAACAGGCGTGTCCTGTCCGATCGGAGTCCTGAGCTGACCGGACTCCGATCCCAGCTGGTTAGCCGTCCAAGATGGCGACCGTCCCGGCGGTTTTGTCTTCATCCACTCAGGTTCAGTCGAGGATTTGGGCGGCGATCAGCTCCTCTAGGCGGGCAT
>MDTE01014844.1_pt1 | contig 36964 bp, 50 predicted proteins | sample 811231 | NCBI WGS metagenome assembly MDTE01 (sample SAMN05326651, study PRJNA326480) | marine metagenome | isolation source: seawater | place: Indian Ocean: Red Sea | collected 2010 | reverse complement strand
GATGATCTGGGAAACTCTGAATTCGTCGGAAATCGGACCAACGATTCTGTTTTCTTCGACCCTTGCTTGCAACTGGTCTTGTGCAATCGTACCAGAGGTGTCAGGAATCGTAGCGTACGCTTTGGAGATCTTCTGATAGTAAAGATCCAGGTCAGTTGTAGTAGCGTACTCGAAGCAAGTGATCTTGTGGTGAGAGAAGTTCGGTGCAATCGTATCCGAAAGTTCGGGACGATAATAAACTCCGTTGTTGTCACCATCAAAGAAGGAGAACTGCCAGAAATATGTACCACCAGTTACACGGAAGATAGCAGTGGTGCCAGGTTCGTTAGCAGCAGTAATACCAAGAGATGCCTGAGTCGTAGGATAAGGTACGTACTTAGGAATAATTTTAGTACGACGAAGGTCAGAACCAACAACAGAAACACCTCTAGGACAAATAACACCACCGTTTACAGAGTTAAACTTGTAAAGGATGTTATTGCTAGAGGTAAGATCGAAGTTAGTATTTTCGTCGAAGGGAGTGATGTCACCGAAGTCAGATACACCTGGTCTGTTATCAATAACGTACTCAGATGGATACAGATAGATCGAGAATGCGTCAAATTCGTCATTACTCAGACCAACACGATAAGAGAATCGTGCCACTTCAAGGAAGGCACGTTGCAGCGTCTTAAATGGGCGCAGAGCAGAGTTGCCTCTGTTGTCGTATGCGTCCGAGGCGTCGAAGTCATCGGGGTTCACATATATAATGCGACCCGTTCTCGACGTGATGATATTCTTAAGACGAGTTAGTGCCATCTCTTAATAGGTTCCCTTATATGTCTATTTAGTTGTCGTTAGATCAGGGGTTCGGAGGAGGAGGAGTTCCTGCGCCGCCACCGCCAGCAACAGCTGCTGCAGGAGGTACGTAATCGATAATATCAAAGTCAGATACAGTATTCACAAATCCATTGACTTGGAAAGACATATCTGCAGAAGATGCGTACACAATCAGGTGTGATCCAGGACCAACAACAAGTCCTTTGTGCTCATTTGTTGCGTTTGCAGCAATAGCAGCGTCATACCACACATAATCTTCGTTAGAAAGATCAGTTGCGCCAGTTACACTACTTACAGTTGCAATGGTACGTGTTTCACCTTGAGTCGGAGGAGTGTCGGGGAAAGTGTCAGTACCTGCAAAGAATGCAGGAGAGTCATTATCCACGAACACACTTAGAACACCACCAGTGCTATCCCAGTCAGTAACATATCCGAAAGCACCAGGTGTAGGAGTGCCGATAGTTTGTGCGGCAGTACCAACCAAGAATGTGTTACCAGTTGCGGGAGTACCAACTACATCATAGATATAAATCTGCGTGAATGTAGGGTCGGGGTTAATATCGATAGAAGCACTATAACCTGTTGTACCATCAGCATAATAGAAGATGGGGTCAGGTGTGCCTGTAGTAATCGCGATTGTAATATGACAACCAGCAGAACCAGGAGTACCAACCTTGGTAACACCAGTTGTATATTCAACACCAGGTGTAGGTGTTGCGTTGACACCCTCAGTAACGTCTGAGAATCTCAACGGGAGACCAGTATTAGTGGAATCAGCGAGGTCAAACTTGTAAGTCTGATCAACATTCAAACTGAAAGTTGGAGAAGGAACTTCCTCTTGACCAGATGTAGCAGACCAGATGTACTTAGCAGTGAAAGGAACATCAATGGTAGGTGCGCCTTGAGTGTTCACCGTCGCATTGGACGTACCACCAGTCAGTGTCTCACCAGTGCTGTCAAACCAGTTAGCAGCAGAAGTACCAGCAGCAGAAAGAGGAGTGACAGTAACACCATCAGCGTGCTGTACGTCAGTTGTGCCCCACTCTCCGCGAGTAACAGTAACATCATTACCGTTGACAGCAGTTGCAAGCATAACTTCGTTGCCTACAACAATGTAAGAACCAGAAAGGATTGCAACACCACTTGTAACTGTCAGAGTTGTGTCACCAGCAGCAAAGGGTGCACCCTCGTTAATAGTCGTAGTAGTTGCCGAAGGAGTATATGCAGTGATGTATTGACCAGCGGTGTGAGCAACATCAGATGTTCCAAGACTACCACGAGTAACAGTCAACGTACCACCACCAGTAGTACCAGTGTAGAACGTAGCACCAGTAACTGTCATAATTTCAGCAGATGCATTACCAGCATCCATAACGATATAATCGCCAGCGTTGAAGTTAGTAGCAGTGGAAACTTTCAGTTGAGTTGCTGCCTGAGCGAAGTCTGCAAGTTCAATCTGGAAACCAGTAGCACTTTGACCACGATAAGTCGCCGTAAGACCAGATGTTGCAGCAGTCAGTGTCTCTCCACCTTGGAATGTACCAGCAATCGCTGCAGAGTCAATACCAACTTCACCTGTGGTTGCAACCTTCACGTAATACGTAGTAGTTGTAGTTGTACGTACAACGTCAGCGATCTTAGCACTGAAGCTACTTTCCTCACCTGTGATGGCAAGACCAGGAGTTGCGTCATCAACGGTTAGACCAGGGTTGATCTCAATTTGATACTTAGTCACCACGTTCCCTTTCTGGAACTTGTAGGTGTTAGCATCCAGAGTCAATTTCTGACTATAATTTTTATGACCGATCCTATACGTACCAGCACTACCCCCTCGCTCACATACGTGAACGACTGCCGAGGTAGTGTCAGCAATATCGGAACTGTATAGAACCGTATTTGTTGTTGCTGCGGGTGCTACCGCTGCGAGTCTTCCTGCTGTCATTGTTTAGTTACCATCCTGCTGCGAAGTGTTGTTGGAGTCTGAGTCTACCACCCAGATCAGGTGCCGAGATCGGACCACCGAACGACACACCCAGTGTGCCTACGTTTGCTGTTGAAAGCAGAGTTGCATCTGCGTTCGGGAATTGAATAGATCGTGTACCTTCGATGTTACTCAAATCAAGATTGATCTGTCGAGTATCATCAGTTTCGTCGATTAACCTCAGTGCAACAATAGATTTGTTAGTTAGAACCTGAGTTGCGTCCTCAGCGACCAGTGTATTGTTCGCGAGGATATTTGTATTTAGCAGTGTTGATGGGAACTCATAACGGAGTGTTGTTGCTCCAGTGACATTCGTAGCATCAATGTAGATACGAGCAGTAGTATCAGCACCGTTTACAAAATACGGGTCTGCATAGTTCTTGTTCGTGAATGTCTGAGTTGCATCAGCACCAGCGATTACAAATGATTGATCAGGGAAAGAAACTGTACGATCAGTTGTCAAGGGAGACGCATCAAGCGTCATCTTTGGTGTTGGATTGTTCGGATCGCCAGAAGCAATATCCGAAACAGTGGGGTTGATCAGGTTCTTGTTACTTACGTCCTGCTCAGTGATCGTATCGATCAGAGTGGACTGAGAAGCAGTGGTACCATAATCAGGGAGACGATAGATGTGGGTGACAGGTGACTCCCAAGCATCAGTCTCAAATCTAGCGATCTTACCACTATCGGAGGAACCTACAATCTGCAGGTTGTTATCCTCAATAATGATAGTCTTATTGGTGATGGTTTGTGCAGTGTCATTACCAATCAATGTGGTAGACGTGAACGAACCAGTGTTAGGTAGTGAGAACGTACGAATACCAGCGCCAGTGGTAACATTCGAGATCTCAAACTTTGCTCGCTTATCAGGGTTCTGATCGTCAGCGAGGAAGAAATTAACGTCGGTCAGTTCAGTCGGACCATTAACAAGAAACTTACCAGAACCCTGGGGTCTCAAGTCAATATTGACGTTTGCAGAGGTTGTATCACCAGCAATCAAACGAATCGTCGCAGATCCATCCGCGTTGTCTTGCTTCCTATAGTACATCGAAGACGTACCGAATGCAAGACCGATTTCATTATATGCATTTTGGTATAGTCCAGTGTCTCTGTCCAGGTCAAAAGCTAGACCAGGTGCGGATTGACTACCTGCAGAAACTCCTTTGAAAAGTTGGTTGATCCTTGCTTTTCTGTTAGGAATCAGAGGGTCGGAGATAACAACTGGCAGAATCGCTTCACCTGTCAGTACCTCATCCGCCAGAGTATCTAATTGTGAAATTCTTTTTGTTCCCACGTAACTCAGGCGCTATTTCGTACAGTTTTATTTATAACCCTAATCAAGTAGGGTACGGTTGTGCCAATCCTTTTCCAGAGGATACAATTCATTATATCGAATGAATCGCTTGAGGTTAGGTTTGACATCCAAAGAATAGCAACAATCACAATATGATTGCCACTCATCTTCCAATTCTAGATCTGCTAGTTTGACGAGATCTTCGTTACGTACGCCTCGAACTGGTCCGCCATTGAACGATACCCAGATCCTACGTAAATTTGACCAGAGACTACTGCCACGGTCGCGATTGCCCAAAAGACGTAATACCATTGAGTTTTCACCTGATGAAGTTGTTTTCGTTTCATAAGTTACCGAAGTATTGTTACGTGTGATACCGTTTTCAGCACTTTTATGCTATATATTAGGAGTCAAACACATTTGCGCGGAGGGCGTATGAATTGATCTTTTTTAATTCGTTATGATTTGAACTACTAGGAGATGCTATGCACAATTTAATTTCTTTCAACCAACTGGCAGGTTGGTTAAGGTTCGAGAAAACTCTAAACGAGTCAGAACAGCAGAACACCGTAATCAACGAATATTTCGACTGTTTGATTGAGTGCGATGAATCTCAACACTTGTGTAAGAAATATTGTAGAAGCATCTTAGAGAGATAGAAATGGGGGGTCAGAGACCCCCCTTTTTTTCGCAGTTCCTTCACACGGAGTGGAGAATAACGGACTCGAACCGATGACATCCTGCTTGCAAAGCAGGCGCTCTACCAACTGAGCTAATTCCCCTTGTTTTCTTCCTTTGATAGTTTGAAGTACATCTTGTAGTACCTTTTTTTGATCTCTTCTAGAGTGTCCATATCTTCTTTGAAACCCATATACTTGGTAAGTTGATATGAACCCTCTAGTTCACTAATAAGACGTAGTATGTTGACAGATGTCACTGGGAACCCGCCAAATACGTACTTAGTTACATCATTCAATGGAATAATCCTTTATCTGACATATAGTGAAGAGTATCTTTAAGACCTCCTACGTGCTTAATTCCTACTGAAATTTGTGGGAACTCTGCCGTCCTACCAAACTCATCATAAAATTGTTTGGCAGTGAAATCTTTGTTTAGATAGTACGTAATTAATTCATCGAAAGCGCAAGACTTTAGGAGAGATTCTGCACGTTCGCATTCTTGATTCCTGTTGCTATAGATGATTGCTTTCATTTGGTACTGTGGTTGTACTCGATTACAATTTTTTTGTGATACGTGGTACGGTCAGAGCACTCAACATAGTGTGCTTTACCATCCAAAAGTTCTTCAATTTTTTCCACCAGGTTCCTGGCGATATTCATTTTGGTCACGTTGTCTCCAGTCATTGATTTCCTCTTGAGTGGGTACTTTAATTCTAAAAGCAAGTCCTTCTTCTTCAAACTCCTCATTCATCTTTTCATATGTTTCAGGAGTGATTTTGTCGAACTCAGTCACGTTGTCTCCAGTCATCAGGTTTATCACGTTGGAACCAATCTACAATTTCATCAGCGCCGCTGAACCCCGTTCTATGATTGGATGGGTCGGGGTCACCTAGTCCCATCCTATTCATAAAATCATCCATACTACCTTCCTCAATCCCATTAGACTGTCGGCGTGCTTTGTTTAACCAGTCTCTTGCAAGAGTATGTGCTTTGGCAAGTTTCTCTGCCCAGATCATATCTTCCAATGGAACTGGTTCGTTGTTAGCAATGCAACGACAGATGGACTCCAATCTGAGACGATACGCAGTTGAGAGCATTAGGTTTTCTCTAGTGTCGGACTATTTAGAAATCATTTCTGATAACTCTTCAGTTTTGTTCCAGTCTGCATACGCAGAGTCAGAACGTTCCTGAAGTACGTCAAGAATGTCCTCGTAGATGATCTCGTTAGAGACACCATCATCGAGATATGTAAGTAACGCTTCTTTTAGATAGCGTTTCCTATGCCATTCAGGACTATAGGGTTTGTAGTGTGTCATAATAAAGGTTAATGAGAGCCAAATACCCGATTTGAACGGGTGACCTACTGTTTACAAGACAGTTGCTCTACCGCTGAGCTAATCTGGCGGTGAGGTTTTTCTTTTCCTGCTTTTCAATGAATGAACGCAGTTCAGGAGTTTCAATCCACTCCCAAATTGTACCATCTGTTTGAACGTACTGCTTGGTCGGCGTGTGTAACTTCATAGTCAATTTAGAAAGGGAGTTCTTCTTCACAGACTACAGACTCAAGTTCAAATATGATTGGGTGACATTGCTCAATAACGAGATACTCACTTGCTTTCATAATTTCTTCGAGACTAATATAAGTCTGCTTGTGCGCTAATTCTATCACGTCATCTGTGGGATCGTCAACCTCGTCAAAGGTAAACGGTAACCCATTTAGATACCAAATACGTGCTAAACCTACCTGGGAGAGGAAACGGTAGTCGGAATAGATTTTGAACATCGGATGAACTGAAACGGACCTCTATTTGTACCCCAGATCATTTTACCTTGATCGTTCCATCCCTTGTCATCCGTATCAAATGTCTCCTTAGTTAGGAGAATCTTTGATTCCACCTTGTTTCCTTTACCGTTGACAGCACCAGGTAAGGTGCTTCCTTGGTACCCGTGCTCAGACTCTGTGAACACTAGATCAGGCATCTCTTCATCATCAATCCAAGTTTTCAACGTGATGTTGTTTGGATTACTGATCAGAGAGTGACGACGTTGACGATAGATTTCACCGTTCCAGTCGTACCATTGCTTTGATCTTAATGTACCGTCTTCATCTACGTACCACCAATAGTGGATATACGCAAACGACGATGGATACATTTGGGCTTGTTTTAGGTTATGCCAGTGTCCTAGCAAGAGATCGAGAAAAGCATCCTGATCCATAGTTTATATATCAAAGATCTCCTTTCAACTCGTCGAGTGTTTCATCCACGTAGCTTCTGACCTCAGCATCAGAAGGCAAGGTGACACCTGGGATTGGTGCCATAGGTCCCATAGGCATATACTCTGCTGCCTTCTCCGCTTCCAATCGTGAATAGGCAGAGTTGACAGGTACCATCATAACGTTACCCTTTTCTGCTTCAATGAGAATAGTTTCTCCTCGTTCCACAAGTGAAAAAAGGAAGTCAAAATTCTTTTCTGCTTCCTCAACAGTTACTCTTAATGGTGTTTTCATAGAAGATAATGACGACGTTCAGGTTCGATAGTTTCTTGAATCATAGCGACGGTGTGGGCAAACCCTTCGGCACCCTCCTCGTCCCATTTCCAGTTAATAGTTTCCTCGTGACCATCATCACTGAGGAGTTTGATTGAGCGATGGGTAAAGTCAACCCACACGTACTCAAGATAGGTGTCCATTAGGTCCCAGAGTTCTTCACTCAATAGAGTAGCACAGAATCAGTTCAGTAGCAATGGCAGACCGTAAATTTGAGTAGGTCCGACGCCGCAACCAGCAGCAAAAAGACCAGTTCCGACTCCATATGATGCCACACCAGATGTTACCTGGTTTACGATGGCACCGCCACCTGCTGTAACAAACTCACCGATGCCACCAGCAGGACAAGCAACCAGAGTTGCGTGACCACCAGAGGTACCAGCAACGATGTCTACCATACCAGAAGGCAATGAAGCACCAACTGACATACGGATCTGTGTAGCAGGGAGAGCACTGGTTCCAGGGACCTCAGCAGTCATAGTGAGATCTGGACCTTTGATGATTGACATTCTACCAGTGATACCAGGCAGGATGTTCAGCATACCAACCATATTGAACACAACGTTGTTGACAAGATTAGTCTGCCAAGAACATTCGTTGACGATCTCACCAGAGATCGAGTTCATCATAGAGGTTGCTTTATTGTTGATGTTACCAGCGTTGACAGCGAACTCGTTAAATGCACTGAAGGTGATGTTTGCTGCCTGAATACCATAGTTACCTTGGTAGTTCATCTCGTGGTCAGCAGCTTTAGTCTGTGAAGACTTTGCTTGCTGCTCACCAGGACTTCCACCACCCTTACCATCATCACCTTCCATACCAACACCATTGGAAGTGTGCTCGTTGAATGCACCACGTACCTCAAGGTTGAAGTCACCATTGACGATCAAGGTATAATCACCCTCAATAGTCTCACACTTGTTACCTTTGACAGTAGTACACTTATCACCACCAATGATCTTAGTTTCGTTCTTAGGTTGGTTGTAGTGAGTGTTACCCTGGTTATCAGAGATCTTAGTCTGACCGCCAGTATCACTGACAATAGTCTTCTCTTTACCCTTGGTATTATCCTGAATGACGGATGCACCGTTCATAAAGGTTGTAACCTGCATCGCAAATGGATCCAGGTTGGAGTACATATTACTGATGATGTCACCAGCAGTATTGTTACCACCCATATCAACCGATACTTCCCTCTGCATAAACTCAGGGACAGTATCGCAAGTCGATGCTCCGAATAGTGGTAACCAGAATTTTAGTTTTGATTTTCGTAGTTTCCTACCGCAGTCCTTCTTAGGAAGCAGCATCTTAAGGATAGCGATGATCAAAGATACAACGCTGCCCCAGTTGATCTTACTGAAGTCAAATTGGAAGATTGAGTCAAGTGCTTGACCCATCTGCTTAAACTGACCAATAGTATTCTTAACTACTTGGATTGCCTTAACGAGTGTACGTGCAACAGATGCAACTTTTTGAAGACCACTCTTGACCTTTCCTACAATGCCATTAACAGTGCTTGTTACAGATGCAGGGATAGCATCATATACTTTGGACACAATAATGTCCGCCATCTGATTGGCAAAGTTTGTTGTGTCATTTAGCGCACTTTTTATAAGACCAAGAATCCATTGACCCTCAAACCCACAAAACAGACTAAAAATAAAGTCTGCCAGTTCTAACAGAGCATTGAGAATACCAAGAGGGATAATCTGAGTCAGGAACTTCTTAATAGCACCAACAATAGCGTCAATCTGCTTAGCAAGAATCTCCTTCATCCAGGACATAATGCCTGAAATACCATTTGCCATCAGCAGGTTGATACCTTTCATCGCCTTCTTCAGGATCTGGTTATCGACCTTCTTACCAGTGATGATTGAGACCAGGTTACCAGCAGGATCAGATGCAAGTCCACTTGCAAGATTGCCGACCTCAGTGAGCATTCTCTCCAGGTCCTTCTCAAAACCCTCTCCAGCAGGACCCTGAACACCATTACTGATTGCTTGAGGTTCCTGTGGCACAACCTTAGGGTTGGTTGCATAGTGACCTGCTAGTCCTTGCTCTGCCTTACCAAGAATTCCTCGGTCAGTTGCTTCGCCGCCAGCCGAATCAGCAGGTGCTGAACCCGTTTTGTTGAATGGTGCTCCGCCAGGCACATCAGCACCCGCGCCATCCTTCGCGGCGGGAGGATACTCGGGTGCATTCTCTGGACTAGCAACAGTTGTCTTGCTGACTTCATTATCAGTACCTGCGCCACCCGACTTCTTGTCGTTGACATTACGCATTCCTCGGAAAGAACCCATAACGACAGGAAGTTGTGCTTCTTCGCCATCAAGGAAGAAACCCAACACCTGTGCACCAACTTCCAGTTCTGTAGTAGTACCAGTATTTTTGATGCCAGGTTGGTCAGTGGGCAGCAATACAGATGCCCAAGGAAGATCCTCCGTCTTTACAGAGGACAGATATGCTTCTTTACTTTGTCCGCCAGTGTACCATCCAATGACACGTACACGAACTCGTCCGAGTTGTTGAGGATCCTTTTTATCTTCTACTTCACCTACCCACCAGGTGAACCCGTCACGACCCATCACATCGGACTTACCAATAGTATTGATAGCAGTCATTAATAATAACGTTTAATTTCTTATATTGGTATTTATACAGGAAGGATCAATCCTTGATAAATCCTTCCTCTTTCAACCATTTACGTGTCAAAGGTGTTGGTTCGTAGATCTCCCACATACGTCCAGTAGCACACGCTTCCAACGCTGCCTGAGTCATACCCTCAGTGCGTCCTGCCCAACCTGCTTCTGCTTCCCAGGGCACAGCGTTAGCGGGATATGTACGTTCTGCCATCACACGCCAGATCATAGGCACCTCCTCTTCAGGTTTGATGATGGCAATCATAGAGTTCTCGATAGAACCTGCCATACAATCCTGTGCAGCGTGCCAACCTTCGTGACGCATCAGTTGCATCAGAACAGAAGGGTCACCCATCCAGTCTTTGTTTAGATAAAAGTTATTACTGACGGTGTGATACACACCACGGTGACTTGGTGGGAAATAGCGTTGATCAGCAAGATATACTTTAACACCGATCTGATGCAGTGTTGTCAACAGTCGGTTAAACTCGTTTGCCTGAGGGGTAAACTCTTCAGTATTAGGATACTTAGAAGAGATGTCTAGAATAGAGTGCACCTCCTCAACATCCTTAGTACATTCACGCACAAGCATACAACCCATAGCATCGTACGAGTTATACCCCTTTGTAATCTTGTCTTCCCCTGCATTAACAGGGACTGTCATCCCGTGGGCAGCACCCAAAAGAAGACCTGCAAGAATAACGCTTTTCATAAAATAGTTTCGGCAATGGGCGAAGAGGGGATCGAACCCCCGACCGACTGGGTGTAAACCAGTAGCTCTACCGCTGAGCTATTCGCCCTAAAAATAATTGAAGTTAATTAAACAACGTACGCTTTCATCACAACAGGTTACTCCTGTGTGTTCTGTAGAAGTGTCAAATACAACCAGACGGTTTGCAACTGACTCAATCTTAGTACCATTCTCAAATTCTGTCCACCCATCATTTGTATTGATGTAATACACAGCGGTCTTACAATCATATGGGTAGTCTGTATGCATACCCGTATAATAATGATCGGGTGTCATTGTAGTTAAGTTTGCCTTTACCCTAATCAGTGCTTTGAAGTCGAGTGCACTGAGAATAGGTTCTAACATATTGTAGTAATTGGAGATGACTACATTTTCATAGAACCGATGAGTGAACTGGAAGTCTCGATTATGCTCAAGACCATTATCAACAATACCGTTGTTGAAATACCAAGGAAACTCTGCTGAAAGCAACGTGTTACTAATGATATTATAATTTACAGGATCTAAAAAATCATCCTTAATCTCAAGCATAACAAATCCAACCAGTTGCAATCATCTTTTCTTCATTAGGTGCTGGCAGACCGTGATGGACGTGAGTCCAATCTGCTGGCCAGAAGAGTGTCATACCTTTTTGTGGTTTGACTTTCTTGTCTTGATGGACCCAATAGGTCTCACCACCCTCTTCAACATCATTTAGGTACGTCATCCAAGCAAGATGACGCCACGTAGTAGTTTTATTAGAACCAATACGTTCACAATGAGGGCGGTGATAACCACCATTACCCTTTGGATACCACTGAATGTTGAACGGTTCATTCAACTCCAGATCTGCCATACGGGCGTAGGGGAACTTAGTAAGATAATCGTCCAAACAGGATTGGAGTTCTCCAAGAAAAAGACGTACTGCCTTTTCATTTAGAAATGGCGGGATTGCCATATCAACAGAGTTTTTGACTGATTTGTCAACTCCATCGGAGAACTCTCCGTTTACCTTTCTAAGGTATGTGCAATTATCCCAGAATTCAATCAAATTGTCAATAGTCACATCGGAGATTTTACCTCCATCAATAAAATCAGTCTTCATAAACTAGACATTCTGGTTCCGAGGGGTTCTGGTCACAGAAGAGTTCCAAGTATGTAGGATCGTGATGATCTCCTGCTTCAATTTCTTCTTTATGATTCTCTACGTACTCTTCTAGGTCGTGCAATTCTCCTTCGATGTGACGACGCATTTGAGGATTTGTGTTGGGATTGTCAAGGATCTCTTTGTCCTTGGCAATATGTGCTTCGATGTTCTCCATTAGAGTATGCTGTCCTTTGCTAGATTTAGGCTTGTGGTGATACCTGACTTTGTGTAAGTATGCTTCAAACCAAGTATAAGATACTTGCCCGAATACATTTCGTCAAGTTCAATACGACCAGACTTTGACTGGGATGAGGGAATTCTGACATTAACTACATCTCCTGCTGCGAGTGATGCATTTCCAGGGACTTTGATGTCCAATTTAATCGCATTCAACAACTGCCATCTAGACGTACTATAGGCAGAAGATTGAATGGTGTCAAATGTCATATTCCCAGCATTTCCGTCAGGATTTGCAGAATTCTGTGCATTCTTCATTGAAGGTAGTGCACGAATCTTGATCCTTGCTGGTTTCTCTGGTGAGAAGTAATCATCATTTACCTTGAAGAATGGGAACCCCTTATTAAGGTGTTTTGACATACCCCATACTTCCTTCGCTCCCATATTAATAGGAGGATTGATAGAACCAGATGGTGAACTATCTTTCTTACCGTCAGAGGTTGTTCCACTGCTAGGCAAGAACCCGCTAGTCAATGCAGGCATAGTAATACCCAAAACAGTATTACTGAACGTACCAGAACGTAAACGCTCTAGTGTGTTTGCTCTGTCGGGATAGTTGATGCTCTCAATCTTAAATGCGTTGAGATCACCTCCAGGAGCAGCACCCACGTTCGCTTGTTCATAGGTATAAACAATCGGATTAGTGAATGATGGATTTGACTCCGAACAAAGCATATCCATTGTAGCAAAATTTGTGCCTCTTGAAGTCTCCCAATAGAGATACCCAGGTCTTCCAGAAACACTACCTACAATCTTGTCTTGTACGTATGAAATAACATCATACGCTCTCCAAGATGGAGAAATGAAATTAAAGTTGCCTCTCGCTTCTTCCCATAGTTTATGCTTTACCTTCCTGTTCAGGTAATCCTTTTCAACCTTATTGACAACTGCACTACCTGGTTCATCAGTAAATGACTTAAATACACGATTTGCTTCGTTCAAATGTGCACCAGGAGATGTAGTGTACAGGATGTACGTAACTGCACGCTCAGATTTGGTAACTTCACCAACTTTGAATATTTTTTGAACTACCTCAATCTCAGTATCAGGAGCAGTGTCGGTAGTCAGTACCAAACGAATATATTCATTACCATTGATACCAGAAATCAGATCTACGGTGTCATAAATCAAAAACTCACATCTGATAACAGGCGATTCTACTGCTTCATAGTAATTGAAGTTGGAACAAACATCTCTAAGATCAAATGCATCCTCACCCGAAAACTTCAGTTCAGACAGATCTGTTTTCGTTGAGATGTCTCCATCACCCAACAAAAGTGCGAATTCTTTTAGTTCGTAACCTTTAGGTTGTGCTGACATCAGAAGAAATTACTCAAGATAGAAGATCCCTCACCAAGGAATCCAAAACGACTTTGCAGGAATTGATTTGCTGGATTCTGCTTTCCAGGGAGAACAACAGGTGCGCCTTCCCCACCACCATCGGCAACTCCACCAGGAAGTTCCATAATGTCAAGTACGATAGTCTTGATACCTTCAGCTGTCTCCATAGCATCTGCCTCATCAGTCGCTTCTAGGACAGTCTGAGTCAAATTCATAATGGTCTTACCAGCACCGACGACTGGTGCCAACTGAGGGATGTTTGCAGCAATAGGTGCTACAGCATTGACAACTGGTTGCACCGTATTCATTACAGCACCAATACCCTTACCAATACCCCCTAGGATGCCTCCTAGACCCATTTCAGGTATTTTACCACCTGCAGATTTCAAGTACCCACTAGAACGTGCCTGACCGATCCTTCTAGCGGTCAAACCAGGATCTCTGCGCGTATGGGGGGTATCAAAGGGTATTACAAAACCCCCAGCGGATCTTTGTGCCACATATTCTGTTCCGTGACCGATAAAGGATACGGACCTACCACCATCGAGTGATACTGGGTAACCTGACTGTGGTCCGTGAATCCAACCACCCTTCGCCATCTCCTGCACCTTAGTGATCTGAGGTGCTGCAAAACGTGGTTTGATGTTATACACGCTGCCACCTATCGACCTCTGAGGTACGTGGACGCTCTGGAGGACAGTCTCTGGATTGAATATTCCACCCTTCGAGAACTTTCTTGCGGATGATACTGCTTTGAATGGTCCACCAGCAGACTCCAGGTCCACCATATCAATGGCAGACTGAGGTATCGTACCAGGATCACTTGAAGTAACATCTGCTGCTGTTGTAGTAGTTGTCTCTTCGGGTTTTGTACCAGCAACCCACTTCAATACCTGAGTGAGACCCTGCATAAGCATAATCAGAGGCTTGAATGCAGTTTCACCCAAGAATGAAGCGATCTCCATTATCTTGGGTAGATGCGGTTCAATGAAGTCTACTAACTTCTGAATCGCTGGACCCAATGCCTCAAAGAATTCTTTGGTTGCCTTTTTGATAGGTTCCAGGAAGGCGTTGACAACCTTCATCACCTTATCAAAGAACTCCTTCAGTGCATTGAAGGTATCCTTGACAATAGGACCTAAGAATTTACCTGCGTGCTTACCAAGGAATCCACCAACAGCGTTACCGATCAGACCACCGAGAGGACCAGCAATTTTATTGCCGAGCATTCCCAGTGCCATACCACCAGCAGCAGCACCTGTACCAGCACCGATTGCAGCAGATCTTCGGTCTTCTTCATCACCCTCATAGTTCGCCATCACATCCTGATAAGCCATAATGCCCTGACCTGCCGCCAGGAGCGTCTGACCAATCACATTGCCACCAAGGAACTTACCAAGATTAAAAATACCTTTGGCAACGCCCGCAAGCATCTTGCCAAAAGTAGTGATAGTCTTTATGGGATTTTTAAGGAAGGCGAGACCGACCAGGACAGCAGCACCTGCACCTATTAATTTAAGTGCGCCCTCCATCCTCTCTTGGAAAGTTTTATCCTTCCCAAATGCTTTCTCCCAGTTTGTAGTTATAAAATCACTGACACGAGTGAAGAACGCTACGACTCCTTCAAAGAATGATTTAAGTCGCTTGAATGTACGTTCTATACTCTCCCTATTCTTTGGATCAGATAACCAATCTAGTACGCCATACATCAGCATACTTTTCAGTAATTTACCCAACCAATCCATAAAGGTTGGGGATGCTGCAGCAATGACGCCACCAATCTTCTGACCGATATTTTCTTTCGGTGCTTCGATCTTACCTTCTAGATTTCTATCTCTATTCAGTTGTGCATTACGTGCTGCCTCTGCTTGTGCGGCTTGTGTTGCAGCCTGTTGTCTCTTCAGTGCTACACCAATACTATTAACAGTAGCACCTAGGGAATTAATCGCACTTAATGTACTCGCGAAACTTGCACCAGATACTTGCTTTCCACCAATAGATACCGTCGCACCATCCCCTTTGGGACCAGTGACGAACTTGTAAAATCTAATTGAAGGTGTTGATACTGCCATTATCTGATGCTAGCTGAGGGCGATGAGAATTGTACGTTGTTGCCTCCGCCAGATGTACTCATTCTTCTAATGGCAGGTTGCAAGATGACTGCCTGGGAGGTTGGTTTCTTTCTCTTAGGTTTCTGTGGGATTCTAGTGTTGGGTTTTTCAGTATTTATGTCTCCCACTGGGATCCTGGTGTGAGGAACACCACCATCAGGTCCTTCTGTGGCGTTTACAATCGTATTCTGATGCTGTCTGGGAGTACCAAACAGTTTAGGGTACGTGACGTGAGGACTCAAGTCTCCACCCTTACCACGAGGATAGACCTCAAAGTGTAAGTGAGTATCATCAATACTTCTACCAACTCGTCTCATATCAACGAGTTTACCGATGACCTGTCCTGCCTCTACCCTGTCTCCAGGTGCGATGCTAGGAATCATATGCAAGTAACGCTGGTCGTAACCATCGTCACCTTTAATCATAATACCTGCCAGATAATCAAGATTAGGTACGTACCTATCTGTGATCGCCTCACCACCAACAACAGCGACAACATCGATTGCAGGGTTAGGTCCGAAAGGATACTTTTCAACTAGGTCAACACCTTGGTGTGCTGCTCTACTTGATGACTCGTGACTTCTATGGTACTGATATATCTGACCATCAAAGTGACCCTTAGGTAGAGGGAAGAATCTACTGCCTTTAGGTGCACCACCAGGAGGTGCCTGAGGTCTCTGTTTGACCTCCTCCAGTTGAGCAGTTTTGTCAGCAATATTTTGTGCTACTTTCGTTTCAAGTTCTTGCTGCAGTTCTTGGATATTCTGCTCTTCAAATTCAATACGTTCTGCAATAGTATATCTCCAGGGAAATGGTTTATAACTTGGTCCGTGTTCAGTTTGGATTGCCTGAAGTTCAGCAAGTTTTTCTTTAGCTTTCTGAATTTGCTTATTCTTGTTTATCTCAGCTTGCTGTGCTTCACGAAGTTCTCTTGCTGCCGTATCCTCTGCACTTTCTGCACCAAAAACATTCATAAGACGACCCAACTGATCCGCCCCACCCTGCATAATGTTCTTGGCACCTTCAATTAGATTGACAAGTCTCTGAATAGCACCTTGTACAAAGTCAGAGTTGATAATCTCATTGATCTTTTTGACTGCACCATCAAGGACAGGTTTCAGTGCGTCCCCGATCATCTGCAGAACAGGGAGCACTCCATCACGGAACAACTCAATCATCGGGTTGATGACTGGCATAAAGAACGACTTGACTACTGGGAAGGCAATCTTCACAAAGTAGTTCTTGATCGGTTCCAGTATGGGAGTAATAGCATCACCAATGAAGGCACCAATCTTTTCACCAAGGAATGATCCAAGCAACTGACCTACGATAGGACCAAACGGACCCAAGATAGGTGTCAGCAGTGCAGACATAGCAAGACCACCAATCGTGGCACCAGCACCAGCACCTACTGCTACCTGCATCGAGTCACCTTTAGCAAGTCTACCTGCAAACGCAGCACCACCCGCAAGTACGGAGAGACCACCACCTTTCAGGAACTTACCACCTGCTCTGAGACCTTTACCTGCAACTGCTTTGAGTTTACGCATCTGACGGATGCGTTTGATATTTGCAGCGCGTTTACGTACTAACTGTTTATGTAATTGCTTCTGTGACTTTACTGTATTCTTTTTCATCCCCTTGGTGAGGAACCTAGTGAGACGAGCAGCGTCACCAATAAGTTTCCAGGGTTTTAATATCCTATCTGCTAACCACAGCGCCCCGAGACCACCTACAAGTTTCAGAGCACCCATAAGGATGTTCTTCTCACCGAAGGCTTCCATTATCAGGTTCACACCTGTGGTCAGTACCTTAAATACCGTACCCAACCACGCTTTGATGATCTTAAGACCAGTCTTGATCGTTTGCTTGTTCTTAGGATCACTAAGGAAGTCTAGAACAAACCACTGCAAAGCAGAGATTGCCAACCACTTGAATGGTGCTAACAACCTCTCCAACCAACCCATCTTTGGTGGTTCTGGTTTCTCTTCGTTCGCTCCCTTATCTAAATCCTTCTTACTAATTCTGTTGTTCTCTATATTATCTTCAGTCTTCTTGTCTCTTCTTAATTGATCGGCATTTGCATCTCTTTGCACTGGTGTGGCAAGTTGCATCTGCCCAACAAGAATCTTACCAATGTCCTCTACAGTGGCACCCAACCTGTTGACTGCTGTCGTCATAGCAGTAACAGGATTAGTCGCAATAGAACCTGTTACTCCCTTGGTGACAGGGAGAAACGATCTTATTGCTATGGGTTTAGATACTTGCATTAAAGTGATTGTCCTCTTGATGCTTGCCTCTGCCTTGCCTCCTCTTCTTGGAGGTGTCGGATCAGCATATTAACGTACACATCCCTCTCCCACGGCATCATATTCTCTAACTCAGTGAGACTATATTTGTGGTGCTGCATCAGTGCGAAGTTCACCTCAAACAAGTTGATCAGTGAGTCGTGGGCTAGGGCTACGCGAAAAAAGCAGCCATCCCCTCAAGCACCACCTCGCTCTTCACTTCAGTCTTGGGATTGAAGACCTCAATGGTATGAGACAACTTAGGCATCGTCTCAAAGAACTTTTGAACCATCTGGAACTGTGCAGAGTTCATCGACTCGAAGAAGTTGACAAGTTCTGCTTTCTTGTATGCTTTAGCATCTTCTACCTCTTCACCGTTTGCAATCTGTGAGACGCAATCAGCAGCGAGTTGGAAGATGTCATCCATACCAGGATTCTCAGAGAGATTGTTCTTGACGAAGGTATCGATAGATGGATACTTCATCACGAGCGTGACATCATCAGTGATCTTGATCTTATTGGTGTGATCGTCAGGGACTTGTACCTCTACTTGTTCCAGGTTGACTTCTACATCTACCTGGGTCTTATCATCATCAGGGCAAGTGATTTTGAACTCACTAATTTCACCAACAGACTTCGCACGGATACGAAGGAAGAGGAACTCAACATCGAAAGTAGAAAGCGTGTCTACCTTTTTGATGCTGGTACAGTTTTTAATAATTTCTTTGACTGCTTTGATCATCTCTTTCTGATCCTGAGATTCCATTGCTAGGTAAAGCAACTTCTCTTCACGTACCAGGAAAGGACGGTATGTTACCTTCTGACCGAAGGGTAAAACAGTTTCATATTCAGGCACCACCAAGGTGGGCAATGGCATAGGCATAGTAATAAGACCAATTCGTATAGGTATTTAGTCAGTTACTGGAAGATCCTTCCAATGCTGTTAACAGCAGAACTGACACTATCGATAGCACGACTGACTTCACCAATGGCATCAATGGTTCTATCGAATGCTGGAATACCCGAGTTACCTCTCAGAGGACTACCAGGAGAGGATACGATTTCATTCAAGGGAGATCCTGCCTCAGTGACAACATCTGTGGTCCAATCACCTTGAGACTTGATCGTCGTACCCATACGGAAACGTTCAACATAGAACTGTACGTCCAACTTCATCAGTGACGTTTGCTCATTGTTAAATGTCATCTGACTTACATTGTATGGGAAGCATCCAACTGCTCTCCATTGTGCTGTGATTTTATTGTTACGAATCTGTCCTGGGTTGCCGTTGGCATCTACAAATTTAGTGACCAAGTTAGATCCAGGTTCCCACTTATTGATAATGATGTCAGTTACATAATTATCATAGAACATACTCCTGTTCTCTGTGTCTCTAGAGATAGTGTTGATCCATCTCTCAAAGAATGCACGGTGCCACTGGTTCTTGGTGACAAGGAATTGGATATTTAATTCTTGTGGTGTCTGTTGTGTTGCATATCTCCTCATCGCACCGAAGTTAGTTACCTCACCTGTCATCAGGTTACGAGAGGGAACTGTCACTGCATCAGCAAAGTAATCAATCGCTTCATAAAATCCCTTTGGACCACCAAACTCACCCAAAATACTACGCATATGATATGGTATCCCCATTTGAATGGAGAACATATTTGAACGCGAAGGTTCATATTGTCCTGTTGCAACCAGGTCTTTGAATCTGCTGAATGAGATTGACATTATGCGTATTGATACACGGTTTTGGATGGTACGTTAATGTTTCTACCGTTAATTGTAGTTACAAATTGCTCACAGGGTATCAAACCCACATCAGACCACTCAGAATTTGGCACGTTAAAGTACGGAGATTGTACATTAGATCGTAAGTATTTATGGTAAGTAACAGGAGGTACGTCAAGAACTCCCTGAAATAGTGACTCACCTAGTGATGCACGTCCTGAAGGTGGTAGATAGTGAAGGTTCGCACCCCAGAATCGAGTTGAATCCTCACCTAAGATGAATACCAGTGGGTACCTGTCCCAAAACTGCATCTGCTCACCATATTTAGCGTTGTAGGAGAAGAAAACCATCCTACCAACCTGTGGTGTGCCTGCTTGCAAACCATAGATGAGTTGACTACGCCACCATTCTTTATTGAATGATCCACCACCTCCCAAATCTTTTATGTCCTCGAATAAACTCACACTAATAACTCCTTTTCTGTGAGGATGAGAAATTTCATCTGTCTGTCAGCACAATACTCTCGTGCTGCTTTCCACTTAGCATCATTGACAGCGTACGTGGTCACCTCACTTAAGTATCGTTTGGTAACTCTGCTTTTCTTTTTCGGTGGAACTGTCTGCGCGAGCGGTTTAACCTCGATAATGAACTTCTGAGTCCTTCCGTTCCTGGTTCTTGCTCTGACGTAGAAGTCGGGAAAATAACGATGAACCCGATTATCAACAGGACTGATGTAAGGAATGACTGTTTCCTCGCTTCCCCATTCTTGGATGTTCGCATTGTTGTCACACCATACCATTAATTTACGTTCCCACAAAGATCTATAAATAATGTTTGTAGGATCACCTTTGTACTTGCCAGGATTACTTGGTTTGAAACGACCTGAATAACTTCTCTGAGGCATATGGCTGAAGCTCCATTAGTATATCCCCGATCAATACCAACGCAAGTACCTGGCGACTCCCCTGGCAGCAGTGCTATACGAGGGCAAGATTCGTTCGGAACAACCGTTGTCGATTACCTGAAGATCAAAATATATAGATCTGCAGAAGGTAATCCCTACACCAAAGTTGGTGGCATAGGTGGATCGAGTGAGGGTGCACTTTATAAAACTATTTATCTATACCTTCCTCAAGGATTGAAGGAAGAGTATGGTGCTGAGTACAACCAGGTCACTCTTGGTGCCGCAGGTATGGGTGCAATGCAAGCACTACAAAACGGTACTACTGGTGATGATCTCCTTAATACGCTGCAACAGACTGCTGGTGCTGCAAAACCTGAGTTCGTGATGAACAAGGTTGCAAGTGCTATTGGTCTTGTGAACAGCACTCTTGGAATGAATACTTCTGGTCTAGATGCAAACACCATCGGAGCACTGACTAAGAAGAGAATCTTCAACCCATATCAAGAGACAACTTTCAGAGGAACCACGTACAGAAACCACAGTTTCAACTTCAAGTGTCAACCCAGGAATGCAAAGGAAGCATCTGAGTTGTATGACATCATCCAATGCTTGAGACTTGCAATGCTTCCTGGTGAACAAGACGGTACACCAGTTGACTTTGCTGGTGATGGTGGCAATGCACTGTTCAATAATATGCTGTCAAGTAAATCTGGTTCTGGTTCTGGTAGATGGTTGACTATCCCCGACTACTTCAGACTCGAACTTGTACGTATCGAAGGCAAACCAAGTGAGTCAGGCGACCTTGACATCACTTCTGGTCAACCCACTGGTCTCAAGAAGATTATGCAGTTCCCTCTTAAGATGGTCCTCGCAAACTTCTCCATTGACTTGACGCCTGATGGTCCTTACAACTCACTGAAGGACATCTTTGATAGCATTACTGATTATGGTCCTGCAGCATTCAATATGTCTCTCACATTCAACGAGACTGCATTCCTCACCAAAAACTCTATTCGATAATGGCATATTTTAAGTATCTCCCCAAAGTATATGTACGTCAGAAGAGTAGGATCAATGGTGTCCAACCTTATGAACTGGCAGTAAATATCTTCCGTAGGATTAAGATCCGCGACAGTCTCCAAGGTGCTCTGCTTGGTTTCATTCAGTATGAAATCACTGAGGGTCAAAGACCTGATCAGATCGCTTATGAATACTACAATGACCCTGGTCTAGACTGGATCGTTCTACTTGTAAATAATATCATCAATGTGAACGAAGACTGGCCACTGACTCGTGATGATCTTAGGGAGTACGTGTCGAATAAGTATGGTTCTATCGAAGGAATCAAACACTATGAAACAAATGAATACATAGATCCTGCTACTGGTATGCGTCTTATGCCTGAGGGTCTCATCGTACCAGAAGATTTCCACATCACCAAAGCAAATGGTGACATAGTTCCAAAGTCTATTTCAAGATCTCCAGTTTCGTACTTCAACTACGAATCCAAGATCAATGAGACGAAAAGAAATATCTACTTACTGCGTCCACTGTATATAACTGACTTCATCTCAGAATTCAAGAGATTGTGCGACTATCTTCCTCACGCCGAGGTTGATCCAGAAGGTAACAAGAAGACTGAAGGATCTCTTGCAGAAGAGTTTATTGGTCTACCCAGATACAGCAAACCGAGACAGTCCACTGCATCTACAGGTTCTGCCTCTGGTGGTGGTTCTTCTACTGCTCTCCTGGCAGGTAGTGCATCTGTTGCTGGTACTGCTGCTGAGGTGTCCTTTACATCTGGTAGTGGTACCACCATTACAGCGACACTACCCTCTAGCAGTACGTCTTCAAGTTCAACCAGCAGTTCCTCTTCCTCCAGCAGCAGTTCCAGTAGCGGCAGCAGTAGCAGCAGTGGATCCAGCAGTAGTTCCTCTGGATCTAGTGGTTCATCTGGATCTAGTGGTTCATCTGGATCCTCAGGATCTAGCGGATCTAGTGGATCATCAGGTGGTGGAGGATATTACGGCGGCGGATACTAGAAACACCAAGGTCCTTTCTTATAGAAGTAGCAAGGAACTCCGTGTTCATTGTGCTCGTTAGGAGTAAATGATGGAACGTGACCACTACCATTCCAATGATGATGATGGTGGTGGTGATGGTAGCGTCTACGCCTTGGCACTGGTTTGTACCAGCAGTTCCAGGACATAAACATTGGATCGTAAACACAGTGCGAAGGTGCAACCTCTCGCTCACCGTCTGTGATACGATGCCTGTGGTGTGCTTGAGCAGCAGAGGGCATTAAAAGAAGAGTCAGACCCAGGGCGAAAAGTCTCATAGTTCTAATTCATTTCCGTGTCTTGAACCTATTCTACCACGTACGATCACGTCAAATGCAATGCATAGACGCTTTTCTGAGTGGCACACCTCTGCTCTGTGTACTAACTGAGATGGAAACATCACCAACGTACCAGGTTCAGGGTGGATAGTGAATTGCTTTGCTGTGCAGTCAGTAAACCCAACCACATCAGGTTCTAGTGTGGGAACAAAGCAGTTGAGAAACTGTGCTCCTTTGTTGAAGAACAGTCTACCACTCTCTTCGTCACACATTATATAGTAGACGCCACTCATAATTGCGTTGGAATGTGAATGCCAATCGCAGGAGTCGCCCTGACGATGAAACACACCCCACGAACGTACGATCTCAATCTCATTGCTAGGGTCAACCAACAAAGCATTGTACATCCAGTCTTTCACTTGGTTGAGAATCAGTTCCTGAACCTCAGGCAAGCGAGAGAGAATCTGTTTGGTCTGACTAATTGATTTAGTCTCGAACCTATCCCACGGGAAGATACTATCGAAAACAGAAAGGGTCCCATCAGGGACCCCTACGTTCTCTTCAAACACTGGTGTGGGGAAGAGTTGGTGCATCATCGTGTAAAATAACGATCCATTCTAAGTTTGATGTAATACATCCCGATGACCCAGAGGGAGAAGAGAAACCCTTCTCCATAATCCATCGAGTTCCAGGCGTGTACAACGTCCATCAGTCCTCCTCTGCCAGTTTGGCAAAGTAACTCAGTGCGTCGTCTTCTTCAGCAACTCCTGCAGGTGCAGAAGCTTTTGCCTTTGCGAACGTGTCAACGTCCTCTGTCCACGCTGGACTGTTAGATCCAGTGATGTCGGGGGAGTTGAAGTTTCCACGTCCTTCGGACTCATCCTCCAGCGACTCGTCAACCACACGAGGTTGAACAGACTTGCCAAGGACAGTCTGGAGTCGTGTATCAAGTTCTTCGTAGCTCTTGAAGTTTGAGTCATCGGTGAACTCCTTGAGAGAATATGTACTGTTGTACACTTCCTCCAGGCGCTCGTCGTCGTATCCACCCAACGTACCAGGGGCAGCAAAGGTAGAGTCGTCGTAGTTCCAGTAACCTGCAACCTGCTTGATCTTCAGTTTGAAATCAGCACCAGTCCAAAGATCGAACGGGTCAATAGCGGGTTGCGGATCATAATCATTCTCGTCTGGTTGCATACGAGCGGTAATCTTATCAAAGATACGCTTACCGAACTTATACAGGAAGACTTTACCTTCGTTCTCTGGATTCAGAGGGTCTTTAGCGACATAAATGTTTGCATAGTAGGACAGTTTGCGCTTTTGCTTACGTGCGACATCCTTATCGGACTCGCGACCAGCATTCCACAACGTACTGTTGTGAGCGCACACAGGGCACTTCTCTCCTTTGGTTGTCGGGCAGTTCTCGATCAACCAACCACCTGGTCCTTGGAATGCGTGACTCCAGACCTGTGCCCAAGGCAGGTCGCTGTCACCCTGAGCGGGGAGAAAGCGAATGATGGCAAACCCGTTGCCAGATTTGTCAACCCCAGGTTTCCAGAGACGCTCGTCAGTTTGCTTACCGTTGCTGTTGAGTTTCTCCAACTGCTTGGTAAGTTTGCCGAGATTGGAACCAGAGGATTTCTTAAGCGATGCGAATGACATAATTAGTCTTTTGTAGTGTGTTGTGTGTTGTGTACTACCCAATAAGGGTAACAGGATTATTTAGCACTGTCAAGTTCTTTTCTCCAGGACTTGAGGCGCTTGGACATATTTTCCAGGACATCGTTGATGCCTTGACCACCACTGTACAGTGCGGTCATCTGGTCAATACGTATCTTGAGGTCTGCTGCTTCCTTGTCCTCCAATGACATCAGAGACAGTCTAGCATAGAAGACCTTCTGTTTGGCAACCAATTCCATAGTCTTCTCAAGATGATCTCTCTTCTCCTGTTGACTCATCAATGGAAACCTGATGGAGATGTCGTAGAGATCCTTGTACAGGGACTGCATATCGTGCAATTCCTGACGTACTACTTCTGAATGGTAAAACGGTTCGCTCATAGTGGGAGCACTCCTCTCGATGTTTTCTTTACATAGTTGAGTTGTTGAGCGTTGTATTTGATCTTGTCTTTGAGAGGACGGGAGATAAGTTTGTTGACGGTCTCGACTTCGATCTCGTACTCATCACAGACAACCACGACAGCATCGATGTAGTTCACGAGTCCATTACTATTCTTCACCACATCCTCAACAAGAGAGGAGAATTTCGATTGCGTCATAAATTTGTCTTGGAATTCTTTCATCTGTAAGAGGTATTAAAGTCGTGAATGTATTCTTGCAGAAGTTTATACAACTCATTCAAATTCCGTTTCTCAATCACTTGCATCGTACCGTCTTCGACGGCGATGATAGTTACAACTTTCTGTACTTCAACGCCACAACGTTCATAATACATTGCAGCATACGCTGCTTCTTGCACAAAGTAATTTTCGATCCAGGATTCCTGCTTGGGTTTTGTTGATGTCTTGAAGTCAATGACAGCAAGTTCACCATCAAACTCTGCTATGCAGTCAACACGACCAGCAATGCGAAGATGATCACTGAAGAGAGGAGCTTCCAACAAGTGAATGTTGTTGATCCTATCCAGCGTCTCAATGGCAGACCTAAAAAGATAAGAAGCAAGAGGATGCGTTTCATCTTTAGGTAGACCTTCGTTCTTCAAATAACATTCTACCATACCGTGGAATTTATTGCCACGATTAGATGCTTGTGATGAAATCTTGTTAGCTTTTTCTTCGCCAACACGCTTTCTCCACTTGAGGATCGAGTCTTTCTTCTTGTGACTTGTAATTGTGGTGATGGATGGGTACCATCTACCTTCACTAACTTCATAGAGTCGCATTCCGCTGCTCTTTGTGACAGCGTTCAACTCAGTTAGCGGGACTGGAGGTCCCACCATTTTGAACATAATTAAAATCCTAGATTAATTTTGCTGACCAAGTATTCACGTACAAGACCAGAACGTACGATGTCTTCAATACCAAACTCAACGCAGTCGAATGATGGCATCGTGTTGAGGATCCTCATAAAGTCAAGGACTCCGTTCTTCTCGTTACTCTTGACCAGATCGGACTGGGTGTAGTCACCACTGAAGATGATCTTAGAATTCTGTCCGATACGTGTAATGATACTATCAAGTTCGTGAAAGTTCAAGTTACTGAACTCATCAACAATAACAATACAATCATCCAAAGTAGTACCACGGATGAAAGATGTGGACCAGAACGAGATAGTTTCTTGTGCTCTCAGATTGTCGTACAACATATCAAATGCTGCATCGTCAGGCATCTGGAACATATACTTGACCATATTCTTATAGGGAATCTGGTACAAGTTACTCTTGTCTTCGTGGTCTCCAGGAAGGAAACCAATCTCCCTAGTAGGCACAAGAGAGCGAACCATATACACCTTCTCATAAGGAGAGGATGGTTCTAGTACGTCTTTTAATGCAAGATACAGACTGATGAACGTCTTACCAGTACCAGCGGCACCGTGCAAGACCAAGTGTTTGCCTTCAGCATATGATGTGAACACTCTCTCCTGATTATCAGTGAGAGGTTCGATCACCTTGAGGTGATCCATATTGATTGGTTTTTTTCGTCTCATCTGTTTCGCTGTCATACCAGAGGGAACAGGTGTCTTTCGCTTTCTTGGCGGCATAATCAAGTAAATCGGCTAAGGTTTGCACCAGGATGGGCGGACTGGATTTTCTGCATCACTTGCTTAAATCCATCGGACTGTTTTGGTTTTCCATATACAGTGGCAACATTTTGATTGCCAAAGTATCGTTCCAATTCAGGGTGCTCTTCTTTGTATTTATCGAGAGCAGCGATCGACATATAATTTGATGTGATCTCGCCAGTCTCTTTGTTAATCCATTCGTAGGTTGGCATTAGTCTTTCATCCGTTCGTGTTCGATTTCTTTACGTATCCTATCTAGGTCTCGTTTGAGTTTGATTTCCATCCATTTCATTCTCATCTTCAGAAAAGCATAACGGATCTCCATTGAGATCCACATAGATAATCGTTCTACACCCTCGGGACCAAACGCTGCAAGAAATACTGCAGCGAGTATTGCCGTGACGTAGAAACCGATGAGATAGGATGGAATCATTAATCAATCCTCAGACAAGGTTGAAGGTCATCGTATTCATCAGGACAACCACAATCTTCCTTACACCATCCAAGGGCATCAGCGACTGTAGGGAACTGACAAATAAAATGCTGTTTACAGAGTTCTGCAATTTGCATATGCTCTTTCTGTGTGCCGTGACCAGTACGTAGATTAATATAATGGATCCACGAACGAACTGATCCCGTCATCATCATTCTTGTCGGTACGGCGAGGGGGAGCACCATTCTGGCACACTCCTTTGCGACTCCAACTTCGAGGAGATGACGGTAAACATCCTGTGCCTCATAAAAAAGATCACGGATGGTTTTCTGAAGTGCCTTGACTTCTGCTTCAGGAAGATCATCAATACTATTTTGCCTGTTCTTAGTATCTTGACGACGCAGTTCAGGCAGAGGGATCTCATCCATCAAAAGATTTGCATCAGCATACCGCTGGGAAAACTCTTGATATGTGAAGCTACGGTGTCTCAGGATTTGAGCTCCGATTGCCCGTGTAGTATTGATCTCAAGCGTCATAAATGCTTGCTCGAACACAGACCAGTGCTCGTGCTCAATACAATACTTCAACAGACCAGCAACCTTAGGGTTGTCTTGGTTCTTGGGATTGCTTACACGTGCAATATACCCCATAGTTTTTTCAGCATCAGGAGTGACACTGATAAGGCAAACTTTACTCATCCTTTAAGAATCCTCACGATAGCAACCAAGCAAATTGCTTGGAAATAATTAATTGCCTTGATGCCAAACAGTGCTGGCAAAGACCAGTTCCAGGTTAGCATAAGGACTAGGGGTGCTGCAAATACTGTGCCGAGAAAGGCACCAACCATTTCAGCAGTAACGTACTCTTTCTGTTCAGGAGTTTCCTCCTGCTCAAGTTCCGCTTTGATTTGTTCTTCCTCTTCTTTCTTGAGATTGAATTGGTAGATACTCATTTTGGTGGGGTCCATACTTTAGGGTTTGCTCGACCTTCTGCTTGCTTCATAGTGATAAACCCTTCACGATATTTATCGTAGTAGTAATCAAAAATGTCTACTTGTTTAGATGCCATAACCAGATCATAGTACGTGATACCATTCTCTTTATATGTTACTAAGAAGCAAGTGGTTGGTAGAGATTTGTCATCCGCATCTTGCGGGGTGCAGTTCTGTTTAATAAATTTCACTTCGTCGGTGCGGACCTACCACCCCAGTTGATCGTCGGAAATGCTTCCTTGACTACCGCGTGAGTGATACGGTACTTCTTCTGAAGTTTCTTGTCTTTTACTAGACAGACTACCTCTGCCTCATCCTTGTACAATCCCTCTAGCATCTGAAGGAACATATTCTCCTTCTTGATACCAGGAACGTTGTCAGCACCACCCTTAATGAAGTAGAAGAACTTACGTGCTTCAGTCTCCAGACGAGTGTGTTCTGTACCCAAGGGGGCATCGTTAGGTTTGTAGGGAACATCACCTTCGGGGAGGATGCTCTCTACACTGTCATCAAAGTTCCAGATGAACAGGGATCGGAGTGCCTGACTATTATTTTCTTGCAGGATCCGAACTTTCTCTGCCTTCGTCTTGGCATTGTGTGCCTTCTGAAGGATCTCAGAAATCAATAGTTTCATTGCCATTGTTAAAAGTCACTTACGTAATGTACTAAGTCATTCAGTTGATTCTCTACCATATAGGCAAAGATGTGCTTCCTACTAGGAGGATTTGCAGACTCATATGTATCTATAATCTTAGCGGAGATCTCTTCTGGGATGTAGTCAAAATCGATCAAGCGTTGATTACGACGATAGTTCTCCATAGTCTCATCACTATAACAGAACTCTTCAGGAGACATTGTAGACCACCTTGCAATTTTAACCTTTGCCAGGGGTTTTTGTCTACGTCCTTCCACCAAACAAGAGTCATCGGATAAGAAGTTTGGAATACCATCACTTCTATCACCCTTCATCACGTGCTCTGCAATGTAGAGTTTGGGATCAAGTCCTTCGATGTACTTCTTGAGACAAGGGTTGTACTGAGTAACGTACCCATACCTCTTGAGTTGAATGAAATCTTTGTCACCAGACAGGATCAATGTCTTGACTGCTGGTTGCATATTATTTTGTAGGCGGATGTTTGCAAGACCTTGGTACTTACACAGCACAGCAATAATGTCATCTGCTTCTGCCCCATCAATCTCAAGAACCTTGTATGGAAGATGTTCTTTGAACTCTGCCTTGATTTTATTCAGGAGATCAAAGATGTTATCCCAGTTGTGCTTTGACTTAGCACGGTCTTTCTTCCTTGTACCTTTGTAGTACGGGAAGACTTCACGTCGCCAGTAATGCTTACTGTCATAACATAAAACAAGTTCGCCATAGGTTTTGTAGAACTCCTTACGGTATCCCCGTAGAGAGTTCAGAACCATATGACGAACCAGTCCTTCCTGTAGTTCCTCAGATTGATTGAGCGAGACCATAAGGTTCGCAATCATCACCTGATTCATATCGACCAGGATCATAAGTTAGTCGTCGTCTTCATCGTCAATAATACCAGAGTCATCATCAAAACGCAAGTAGAGAAGTTCTTCTTGATTGACATTCCCATCTGCATCTAGCATTTCTGGGTGCGTAATCGCCTTTGAGTACGCTGCGTTGTCAATGAACGCCTCAATGTAATCCTTTGCCATCCAGAAGAACATACCTCCTAGAAGGAACGCTCCAATCAGAGCGAAAACATAAACCGCAATTAACATCGGTCTTCCTCCTTACTTTACTTTGGTGACATAACGAAACTAGATAATAATCTCCTTGTAATATTCGAGACTATTTAGTTTTTTTCTTGCGACCTGGGCGACGATCTTTCTCATACTGCCAGGCGTCTTCAAGCATACCATACAGATGTTTGTACACCTTACGTGCCTGAGGTTTAGAGAGATAACCGTACGCTTCTTTGATCGTCTTGTCACCTCCCTTAATGTATTTTTCTAGATCATAACAAGTGATAGACAAGTTTGCTGCGGTAGATGATTCAATGAACAACGTACACTCTTTACGAGTGAACTTTTGGTTCAACATATGGGGGTAGATCTTCATAAGAAACCTACCCTCCATTGCGTGATCCAGTGCTCGTTCGACCAACTCACATAGTTCGTCTACTTTCTCACTCATAACTGTCAAATCAGTCCTCTCTTTTTGAACTCGGAAATAGACTCATTGCAACCACCAGTTGCTTGACCATCAACAATCAGTTGTGGGAACGTTGCGGACCCACCAAACTGACCGTGGAACTGGTCTCTGGTGAAGTTCTCATTGAGTACCAACTCACGATAACTCCATCCTTTGATTTTGTAAACCTCTTTGATCTTGGTGCAGAAAGGGCAACCAGGTTTGGTGTAGATAGTTGTGCTCTTTGGTGCTGACATAATTAATACAAGTGTACGTTGAACGCGATTGAATAACGATTGAGGTCTGTGTTGTTCTTCTCGGTGGCGTGTTCCAACCAAGAAGGAAACAGTATAACCGACTGAGGTGTCGGTTCAAAATAGATCCCTTCCTCTGTCCCAAACATACACATTTTAGAATATGGATTGGGATTATAGAATAGGATACCACCCATCTCAGGTGTAGTACGGTGATAATAAACACCAGATACCTGATGCCCTGCGTGGGTATGACGAACCTGTGCCTTGCCTTTAGGGCAAACATTTATCCACGATTGGGATATTGTCCAGGCACCTTTCAATGGTTCTATATATGCTGAAGCACTATCAGGAACGGGTAGCTTCGTATTTGATACGTAATGCTCTACCGCTTCACCTAAGAAAGTTTCTAACTTAGGCATCGGATGCTTCTTAAACAGTTGTAGGAGATGCTGCTTAGCGTGAGTGCCGTGCAAAGTTTCCTGCATAGCATAAGGAGACAGGTAAGAACTGTGTTGCCAGTCCCCTGTCTCCTCTAGATAAGAGATTGTGTTATCAATCTCTTCAATGATTGCAGGATCCGTGTGTTGTTGAGGATAAATTTGTGTTGGAAATAGGTCGATCATCCCAATGGCGGATCACCCCGCTGACAATAAAACAATTAGTGACAAGGTAAGAGACAAATAGAATAGTACGTACACCGCATATGTAATTGTCATAGGGTTCTGTCTTGTCATCAGAAAAACTACCGAGCGAATACTTCCATATCCGTAGTAACTTCTTCACGATCTTCGATACTCAAGAGTGTACCCTTAAGATCATACAGTAGTTTCTTCGTTGTTGTCAATACATAGTGACCAGTCAATGACTTACCATTGTCACACCAACCATATGCAACAATGGGTTCTCCTGCATCTTCTACCACGAGACGTTCGTTGTGCATATAGTGACCGTAGCGTTCGTGAAGATTAATCATTCCAAGAAATCTCCTCGTACTTCTTACGGCAATACTCAATACAATCATCACGATACATCATCAGTTCGTGATAGCATTTTTGCTCGTGTGCATCTGCCCTTAGTTCAGGGTTCGGTTCGATCAGACTCTCTATCAGGAGACTCATTCCCCTCAACTTCTGGTCCTTTGTCGCCATCGGCATCCCCCTGTGGTTGTTCCATAACATTATATATGGAATCGTCTAGCCGAGCAAGTTCTCCTAATGTAGATTTATAATATCTACTGATTCTCTTAATCTTTTTCCGAAGTTTCTTAGGGTCCTCTTTGGACTCTTGTATTGCATTGGTAAGAGACTTGAGTTCCTTGTGGGACTTTGCAAGTCTCCTATCCCAAAATCCTGTCATTAAGTTGCGTCCTCAATAATAAAGCGATAGTCTCTGAACTGTGAGTTCTTAGAGCGACTAAGATTACTATACCATATTGTACTGCTGGTGTCGTGGGACTCTTGATACATTGCCCACTTTGCTGTACGTGAAATGGTATCGGTCTCAGCATTCCTGATCTTAATCTTCTTAGGTAGATTAGTTTGCTCAGGGTTGTATGGGGTGCTGTCATCCCAGTATTCGTAGATGCTATCAGCACGCTCAGGATATTCTACACGAGTCTCCTGACCATCAATGTAACCATAACCACGTTGCCGTACACTGTCAACAGTCCACCTAAACTGATAACCAACATTTGTTTCGGGTTGTCCATTGTCTATAAGTTCTTCCTTATAGATCAACTCTGCTCGCATTCTAACCTTGGCGAGTTGATTGGTAGTAGGACCTTCTAATACAAAGTCGTGATAGAAGTAAACAGGTTCGTTGTTTGCATTCTTAACTCTCCAATAGGATGCCAAAGTAATAGGTTCACCATTGAAATTAGACACTGAACTAGAACTATCGTTGAGATCAGTAGTAAACAATGCGTTCACCAAATTATTCACACAAGAATCATAGTACGTAGAGTTGAGTGACATAGCAGTCACCATCTCAACAGGTGGAACAATACCAAAGTCACCATCTTCAGCAGATTCTCTACGTGAACCAAATGAGAACGTGTTCAGTCTACCTGTGGGTGCACACTCACTACCATCAATGGTGTCAATACGTACGCCCTGGTTGAACTTCTTACCAGTCTTTTTGTTTGTACCAACCCACCACTTCTGCAGTTCGCCAGCAGAATATCCACCAGCAGATTGATCATACACATAGATGACCTTATAGCGGATGCCTCCACCACCTTCACCAACAGTGAACTCACCATTACAATCATTGCCATCAGTATCTTTCAAGCAAACGAGAGTATTATTATTCTTGACTGTGAATCCACCTGCATTACCATTGTAAGTTACATTGGTGGTTCCTGGTCCAAGAGTAATAGTTTTGGTAGTAGCACCACTGTTGGAATTATTTCCACGATTCCAGGTAACGGTATTACCATCAGCACCAACTGCTGTGATGTCAGTGATTGCTAGACCAGCAGTCCTAACATTATCATCCCACTTTAGTTTAACAGCAATGGTTACATTGTTAGGAGTACCATTGACAAAATCACCATTACTATCGAATACGATTGCAGAAGAACTAGACAACTGACTAGCACTCAACGCTTCATACCGTATCTGCATTGACAATCCTTTCTTGACAGTGCGGATCATAATTCCAGTGTCACCATCTTTCAGTTTCAAACCACCTGAAACGTACTCTGGACGGTTGGTTGTCTCCAACCAGTTACCAGTAACTCCAGAACCATCAACCCAAGCAACAACGCTGTTGCTTCTGTCACGGAGATCGACGAGTGAGATCTGTCCAGGTTTACCACAGTCAGCAGAAGTGCTGGAAACACCGTGAGATACTGTTGTGAGCATACATTCCCAGGTAGAGAAGATGTCACCAGAAGTCTCGTCCTTCAGAGAAAATGCAGGTGTAGCACTAGCATTATAATGTCCTGCCCTAATAGACTCAAGTTCAAAGGTAATATCATCACCCTCTACAACTGAGAACGTATGGAATACCTCTCCAATTTTCCTCCAGTCTTCTACTTTGGATACCTCACTATAAATCTCGGTACCATTCTTCTGCAGATTCCATCTGAATTTAATACACTCACCATATCCACCAGTCATACCACCGTGGGATCTGATCGACACAGTTCCACTCTTCTTGGCAGTGATTGTTTGCACCTTATTCCTACGAGTCTGATACTTGCCTTCGCACTTACCACATCCATATCCTTCTTCAGTGACTTGACCACAACCTTCGCGGGTCATCTGTACGTCAGAGAATCCAGCAGGTTCAAAGATACGACCTTCGCATTGATCTGCATATGAAAGATCCTCATACTCAGGAACAATCATATCCTCAAACACATAGCACTGGATCCCTTCATAGAACCAGTCGCTACCAGCATAGTTCAGACGATATGAGATCTTCACATCATCATAGTCATCATCACCGTTCTTAAGATCTTCCCAGTATTGCCACCAACGAGAAGTCCACTTGGTGAAATCTTTTTTGTCCCAATTCAATCTCTTTTCAGAGAAGAACGATAGGTCATCCTCTGCACTATCCAAGTTGGTTCTCCAACCATTACCAGTCTCAGAGAATGACAGATTATCTCCTTCACTAACACCGCTGTTCTCCTCATCACCATCGGGTATTAAAACAAAACCAAGTCTGCACGGAACGTACTGATTAAGTGTTGCCTGGGGGATAGTATATGATTTGTATCCTGTTGCATCAGTTGCATTAGGAAGAACTACCTGACCATACACAGGATCTCCATCACTATTAGTCAAGTAATAACCAAATGTATTTTTATATCCTGCCGAACCACGCTCACAGTTAAACTCGATCTTAAGGTCTGCCTGAACTTCGTGCCTGATATTATAATATCCCTTGCGAAGGTTTGCCTCCAGAGGAGCACCACCAATCGGAGTTAGAGTATATCTATGATCGCGAGTAACTGGATTGTAATATCTGAAGAGGGGTGCTGCCTTCTCACCCTCACCTAAAGCACCAATGATGTCACTCTTTTCCTTATAAACCCATCCAATGACTTGATCACGTGGACCCATACCAGCAGAATCCATAGTGGATTTTTCACCCTCGGGATCTGTGGTAAGCATAGTGTCCTGGGTGCTGCTACTGTATGCAACGTACAGGGGAACAGACTTACCTTGCTTTTCTGCGTGAAGATAGAACGTCGCTCCTGGTGATGTGATATATCCTGGTGGATTATTCTCGTCAAGAGAGTATAAATGATTACCCGTCGTTACGTGCTCAAAGATAGGAGTCCTGAGAGGCACACAGTTGCGGACACAGATCTTGTTAGTGACACCGAAGGAACTCTTAGGTGAAAAGACATCACAGTCCGCTGCAGGAGGTTTCCAGGCACCTCCTGCGTAGGGTCTGAAGATACAATCGATATGATCCTTGATGCACTGCTGGAACGCAAAATCTTCTTCACACTGCACAGCAGAACGAGTGTCTTCACCATCGTTCAAACAGACACCACCAGAGTTCGGGTCTCCAGCATTAGGAAACTGAAATTGAACTTTGGTTGGTGCGTTAGGAGGATTCATACCAAGATCCTTCAGACGATCAAACAGGAAACCGAAGTCGTACGTCTGAGGTGGAGTGGAAACAAATGAGTCATCACCCTCAGGGACAAAGTTCCTGATCGTCTGAGGTGCTGTAGATGGATAGCACTGTCCAAGCAGGTTTTCAATGACCTGATTGACAGTCTTCTCGGCAGGAGTTGTACCATCAGCACCTGTATTTACTGGACCACCACCAGAGGGTACCTCCTGTTGACCAGCATTAGGATCATCGTTGGGATCACAATTCTGTTGAAACCAACCATTATCACCAGACATATTATTTTAGTATGTGTTTCTCAAAGTTATTTATCAGGTGCTTGAGAGGGTACGATTGGATCACGTGTGCGATTCTTGATAACAATGAAGGCATCCTTGTTGTACTTACGTGTACCTTTGACAGGTGCCCACTTAGTTCCAGCACCATCGATCTCATAGACGGATGTTCCACCAACTTGTAGAACAATATCGTCATTACGTACATCCCATCCAAGTTCTGCGACTAGATTCCACAAGTCGTCTTGGGTGAATTTTGCATCAGTCATAACATTCTCCTCGGGTTCAAGATTACCGTGCATTAAAAAGGGGGTCAAACGACCCCCAAAGTATAGCGTATCAGGCAAATAATTGCGAGAGATCGCCTTGTTCATTTAGTGTGAGATCACCCACAGTCACATAGTTGTGAGCGTAATCAGCAGGTACGTGGATACGTTGCTGCTTCTTATCAGCAAGGAACTTCTCAATGCAATACAGCAACCAGGGCACAGTGCAGTCCAGGTTGTCCTGACCTTTGAACTTCGTGTTCTTGTTTACGAAGATCTCATTACGATCCCACTCAACAACAATGTGAGTGACACCATCGAAACACTTCTTGAGATCACGAGTGTCTGCTGCTTTACGATCGATATACTGGAGCGCAGTGTTAAGTCGATCGTTGTTCTCGCCGTGCTTCTTGATTGCAAGAAGTGCAGCACAGATGAGGTGCTGGTCCCAACTCTTGGCATCCTGCATAAACTTATCCAGGTGCTTGAGTTCGGGAAGGAACGTACCAATCTGACCAACAACCTCAATGGGTTTGGCAGATGACTGCTGGAAAGGATAGTTGTCAGTGTCAAAATACTGACACGCTTTATGCAGTGCAGTAAGGATTTGACCCTTCAGCAGTTTGGTGCTGGTAGGTGTCCAACGGTAGTTACCAACGAAGATACCGTACACCTTTTCTTGGTTACGCTCTACACTATCAGCAGAGTCGAAGGTGTTGTAAGACTTTTGGATGCGCTCACAGGAATCGAAAGCGAATTCGATATTGAACACGTGGTCAGGAATGTAATCCGAACCACCATCCTCCCAGTTCTTAGCACGGGTGTTGGAGTCTAGACGCCAGCGATGTCCTGCCTTGTACTTCTTACCGAAAATAGAATCGTCCTTGGTAAGACGTGCAGTGAACACAATCGTATGTTCAGGCAGTAGTGCAGCGAGATGTTTACGTGCACGAGACAGTCGTGCATCAGTGTTCCGTTGACAGAACACTTCAGGAATATCGCGGTACTCCTCAAAGGGAATCCAACCCCCAGAGATGACCCCGCTATCCTTGAAGGGCATAAACGGCACAGGAATACCGTCGTCCCTCAGTACAGGTGAATTTAGCATAGATTTTTTCCTTGTTGAAACTCCAAGGCATACGAAGCGGGCGATGATGTCCCTGGTATGTCTTGTGAACGAACAAATTATATAGCAAAAAAAGAAGGGTGTCAACTGGTTTTTGCCAGTAACACCCTTTGCGGCGACGATATGTTTTATTTATTTACAGAGCGTTGCCACGTGGCAGAACCTCTTCAGGGAAGACAAAGTTCTCGTGAGGTTGATCCACTGGTGCCAACCAGGTACGTAGACCTTCATTCAGGAGAATGTTCTTGGTGTAGAAGGTCTCGAACTCTGGATCTTCTGCTGCTCTGATCTCTTGGGATACAAAGTCATAAGCGCGAAGGTTGAG
>MDTE01040365.1_pt1 | contig 36987 bp, 38 predicted proteins | sample 811231 | NCBI WGS metagenome assembly MDTE01 (sample SAMN05326651, study PRJNA326480) | marine metagenome | isolation source: seawater | place: Indian Ocean: Red Sea | collected 2010 | reverse complement strand
TGGCGGAGACGGAGGGATTCGAACCCTCGATACCCCGATAGAGGTATGGCTCCTTAGCAGGGAGCTGGTTTCAGCCACTCACCCACGTCTCCGCACGCGTCCTGCGACGCGAGAGCCGCGCGCTATACCGAGGGCGGGGGGTGGGCACAAGGGCGCATCGCCAAGGAATTCGCGCACTGTACAGCGACCGCGTCGGACGCGTTTTCGATTCGGTTCGGCCCGTTTTCGATTCGCCTCGCCGTGTTCGCCCTTGATGCGTGAGGTTCAGGCGATTCAGTCTACAGGCGGAATTGCCCGTACAACCATTAGCGAAGGAGCGTGGCCCATGCCCCGCACTCTCAGCATCCGGCGTGTCGCCACGCTTCTCGCGGCGATCTTCGCCATGGCTTCCGCCCCGCTTGCCGCGCAATCGATAGAGCAGGTCGATCCGAATCTGCAGATCGACGGCGATATCTCCGAAAATCCCGGCGAACCTTCGGTCTATGGCAATCCCGATTACCCCGCACAGCAGCCGGCCCCGGCAGAGCCTGAATCGCAGGTTTCGACCTGGAGCGATCTTTCCCCCTCGAACGATCAGGCCACCGAAAGCGAGACCTACGGCAGCACCGCTGCTACGCCCGCGCCCGCCTATGCGGAGGCCGCGCGGGATGCCGCGGACGACCCCAATACCTGGCAGGATGACGATCTGATCGGCGCCGCGCAGGGTTTCTTCGGCGAAAATGCCGAAGGGATCGCCCGAATGATCGAGCGGGTGCTGGCCGATCAGGGCAAGCCCAACGGCTACATCGTGGGGCGCGAGGCGGGCGGTGCGTTCATCGTCGGGGCGCGCTACGGATCGGGCACGCTCTATCACAAGATCGAAGGCAAGCGTCCGGTCTACTGGACGGGCCCCTCGATCGGGTTCGATGTGGGCGCGAATGGGGGCAAGACCTTCGTGCTGGTCTACAACCTGTTCGACACCGAAGAGCTCTACGCGCGCTTCCCGGCGGGCGAGGGGCAGGCCTATTTCATCGGCGGTGTCACCGCGAGCTACCTGCGCAAGGGCGACAAGGTGCTGATCCCGATCCGCATGGGGGCAGGCCTGCGCCTGGGCGTGAACGCGGGCTACATGAAATTCTCCAAGGAGCATCGCTGGTTGCCGTTCTGACGGCGCTGCACTGCACATTAGCGGTTGCCCTCCCGCCCCGGCGATAGCATGGGGCGGGCATGCTCGATCGCCTGCAAGACACTCCGCCCGACGCGCTGCTCGCGCTCATCAAGCAATTCGCCGCCGACGAGCGCGAGGACAAGATCGACCTCGGCGTGGGCGTGTACCGCACCGACGACGGCGCGACGCCCGTGTTCGCGGCGGTCAAGGCGGCGGAGCGGCGCCTGCTGGATGAGCAGGACAGCAAGAGCTATCTGGGGCCGGAGGGCGACAGCGGTTTCGTCAATGCGCTGATGCCGATCGTCTTCGGATCGGACGCGACGATGGGCGGCCGGATCGACGGTTTGCAGACCCCCGGCGGGACCGGCGCGGTGCGCCTCGCCATTGCCATCGCGCAGAAGGCCGGGGTGACGCGCGTGCATGTCGGCACGCCGAGCTGGCCCAACCATATTCCGATCATTACCGATGTCGGGCTGGAAGCGCCCACGTTCAGCCACGCAAAGGCCGATGGCAGTGCCGATGCCGACGCGCTGCTCGAGATTATCCGTGCCGGGCGCGAAGGCGATGCGGTGCTGATCCACGCCTGCTGCCACAACCCCACCGGGATCGACTATTCGCCCGAGCAATGGGACGAGATCGCCGAGGCGCTTTCCACCAGCCCCGTGCTGCCGATCATCGACATTGCCTATCAGGGCCTTGGCGAGGGGCTGGAAGAAGATGCGGCGGGCCTGCGCAAGGTGCTGGCCAGGGTGCCCTACGCGCTGGTGGCCTATAGCTGCGACAAGAACTTCGGCCTCTATCGGGACCGGGTGGGCGCTTTTTACGCCAAGGTTGCCGAGCCCGCGCAACTGGGCGCGGCACTTTCGAACGCGGCAGCGCTGGCGCGCGCCAACTGGTCGATGCCGCCCGATCATGGCGGCGCTGTGGTGCGCATCGCCCTGCGTGACGAGGAAATGCGCCAGACCTGGCTCGACGAACTGACCGGCATGCGCGAGCGGTTGCGCTGGGTGCGCTCCTACCTCGCCAAGGCGGACGGCAAGGTGGACGGCGTGCCGCTGGGACACCTGGAGGATCAGAACGGACTGTTCGCGATGCTGCCGCTGAACAAGGACCAGATCGCGAAGCTGCGCGACGATCACGCCGTTTACATGGCCGGTTCGGGGCGCATCAACATCGCCGGGCTGACCAAGGGCAACATCGACAAGTTCGTCGTCGCTCTGGCGGATGTCTCTGCCTGATCTGGACCGGCAGCCGCGCCTCGAAGGGGCGCGGTATCTGCTGCGGCCGCTTGCCGCCGAGGACTGGGACGCGCTCTACGCAATCGCCTCGGACCCGGCGGTGTGGGAACAGCATCCCATGCAGGATCGCTGGCGCCGGGATGTGTTCCGCGACTTTTTCGACGATGCGCTGGCCAGGGGCGGCGCGCTGGCGATCATCGACAAGGACAGGGGCGAGATCATCGGCTCGTCGCGGTTCCAGGCGCTGAAGAGTGCCGAGGAGGACGAGGAAGAGCAAAGCTCGGTCGAGATCGGCTGGACCTTCCTCGCCACGCGCTACTGGGGGAAGGGCGCCAACCGGGAGATCAAGCGGCTGATGGTCGGCCATGCTCTCGAGAGTGTCGAGCGTGTCGATTTCCGCGTTGGCGAGGCCAACTGGCGCAGCCGCACCGCGCTGGAAAATATCGGGGCACAGCGTACCCGGCGAACCGACCTTTCCAAATACCAGCGCAAGCGCGTGCTGCATCTGATCTACGCCATCAGCCGCGAAGATTTTGCGGATGGCCCGCTGACAAGCGACACCTAGGCGCGCGCGCGGGACTCAGCGGCTTCGGGCGGACATCGGCAGGCGCCGGGTCATGCGCAGCCCGTCGCGCATGTTCAGTACAAGGAGCGTAAGGTTCACCGCGCCTGCGAGAAGTTCCACGGCCTGTACCATGTAGAACACCGTATCGAATTCGCCCGCCTCGGCTTTCCGGGCGAGGAACAACGCCGCCGGGATGAGGATGATCGCGCCGTTCGCCGCAATGATCGGCATGCGCCGCAGCTTGCGCCCGACAAGGCCTCCGCGCGCCCCGCGCGACCGGATGAACCCCGTGCCGCCCGTAGCGGCCAGCGCGGGGACGAGCAGCAGGAAGCCCCAGGGTATCGCCAGTTTGACACTCGCGATCTGCGCATGGCTGCCCAACGCTTCCACCAGGACAGTCGACAGCCAGAAGATCGCTATCAGCAGGGTCGCGAGCGTCCCGGCGATGGGGTGGATCAGTTTCGACATGGTGAAGCTCCGCTCTCGCTCGCCGCGCCGCGACCACCGCGACGGGAATTGCATAGCTAGCTATTCAACGTATCGATAGCAAGCTATAGTTATTTGCATAGCGAGCTATGCTGGCCTATCGGGGGCCATGCGCTTCTCGAAAGACACTTCCGCCGGCTATCTGGTCAACGACCTTGCCCGACGCTTTGCGGCTGCGCTGCAAGCGCGGATCAAGCCCCTGGGGCTTTCCACCGGTGTCTTCCCGGTGATGGTTCAGCTGTGGGAGGATGACGGTCTGACGCAGACAGAGCTGGTCCGCCGGATAGGGGTGGAGCAGGCCACCATGGCGAACACGCTCGCGCGGATGCAGCGTGACGGGTTGATCGCCAGACAGCGCAGCAAGGCCGATGGCCGGGTGCAGGAGATCCGCCTCACCGACCGGGGCCAGAGCCTGCGCGGCCCGGCTATCGATGCGGCGCTGGCGGTGAACGACACAGCGCTGGCGAGCCTGTCGCCCGAAGAGCGCGAGCAGTTCCTGGGCCTGATGGGCAAGATCATCCGCACCTTCGACCACGATGGGGAGGGCGCTGACGCCGCGGATTAGAGATCCGCTGGCTCACCGCTGACCGGGCTGGGAAAGGGCGCCCTGCCCACTGGACAACTGCGGCTGACGCTATATATACGTTTCATATACGAAACATATAAGAGGGTCGCTCTATGGGTCTGGTGAAAATCGACGACGAACTGCACGAACAGGCGCGCACCGCCAGTGCGGTGATGTGCCGGTCCATCAATGCCCAGGCGGAATTCTGGATGAAGATCGGACGGCTGGCCGAGGCCAATCCGACACTGTCGTTCAACGATATCGTCAAGCAGAAGCTCGCGCTTGCCAGCGAAAGCGAGGAGGCCAGCGAAACCCGCGCTGCCGCGTGATATGGTCAAGACGTCCGAAGAAATCGCATTGATGCGCGTATCGGGGCGGCTGCTCGCTTCGGTGTTCGAAATGCTCGACACGCTCGATCTGGCAGGCATGTCGACCATGCAGGTCAATGATCGCGTCGAACGGTTCATCCGCGACGACCTGGCCGCGCGGCCGGCCAGCAAGGGGCAGTACGGCTACGAATACGTGCTCAACTGCTCGATCAACGAGGTGGTGTGTCACGGCGTGCCATCGGCCGATGTGATCTTGCGCGATGGCGACATCGTAAATCTCGATATCACGCTGGAGAAGAACGGGTTCATCGCCGATTCCAGCAAGACCTATCTCGTCGGCAATGTCTCGCCTCAGGGCAGGCGCATCGCCCGCGTCGCGCAGGACGCGATGTGGGCGGGCATCCGCGCGGTCCGCCCCGGCGCGTCTCTGGGCGATGTGGGCCATGCGATCGAAGAGCATGCGAAGAAGAACGGCTGCTCGGTCGTGCGCGAATATTGCGGCCACGGCATAGGGCGCGACATGCACGAGGAGCCGCAGGTGCTCAACCACGGGCGCCCGGGCAGAGGCCTGCTGCTGCGCGAAGGGATGACCTTCACCATCGAGCCCATGGTCAATCTGGGCCGCGCCGCGACCGTCACGCTGGACGATGGCTGGACGGTCGTGACACGGGACGCAAAGCTCTCCGCGCAGTTCGAGCACACCGTGGCCGTCACTGCGAATGGCGTGGAGGTGCTGACGCTGAGGCAGGACGAAACGGCCCCGGCCTGACATCTGGCACCGGGCGCTGTCCTACACCGTCTTGTATCGCTATCGTCCGGCCGTTCTTTGACACCGTTCGCCGCCGTAAAAATCCGCGCTGTGAAAGCACGAGGAATTCTCCCTCTGGACACTGTGTCAGGTGTGTCAGGGCGCGATGGACCCGGCGCTCGCTCCCTCCCGTCGGGCACCGTCGGCCTTCGGGTTCTTCAGGCTGAGATACACGCTGTCGCACCATTCGTCGCCGATCTTCAGCGTCCGGCTCTCGCGGCCCGTTTCCTCGAAGCCCATCCGCCGGAGCAGGCGTAGCGAGGCGGTGTTCCGCGGGTCCACGTCGGCTTCAACCGTGGGCAGATCGTGCACCGCGAAGGCGCGGTCCAGCACGGGCCGCAGCGCCTCCCCCGCGAAGCCTCTGCCCCATGCATCGGGATGGAGGATGAATCCGATTTCGGGAAAGGCGTACATGCCCACCTTGCCGATCACGCGCCCATCCAGCTCGATCACGAAGTCCTCGCCCTGGGCCGGCTCGATGGCAAGCATGGCGTCCAACCACGCCTGTGTTTCGGTGATGTCCGTGTGCGCAGGGGTGGACCAGAAAGCCGTCGCGTCCCGGTCGCTAAGGATCGCGTGGAATGCCCGCAGGTCGCCGGGCCGGGCGGGGCGCAACACGAGCCTGTCGGTTCGGATTTCGAGCATGCTGTCATTCCCTGTAAGGCTCGCCGGGCGCTAAGGCGGCGTCGCATCGTGCGGAAGGGGTTCGGGCAGCTCAGGCCGCCAGTGCAAACGCGGCATCCGGCCGCCCGCCGTCGTCGTCGTTGGCGCCGCTTGGCTTGCTGGGTCTGTGCTGCGAACGCCTGGCGCGAGGGCTGCCGCCGTCGGATTTGCGCCTGCCCGTTCGGGCGCGCAAGAACCGAAGCCGCAGGCGCGAAAGTGACGTCTGCGTGCGCGTCCAGGAAGCGGACGCCGCACCGATCACGACCACGTCGATGTAGAGCGCGACATCGGCGGCATAGGCCAGCATCAGCTCAGGCCCCAGCAGAAGCACAATCTCGCCCCCCATCAGCAGCATGACCGGGGCTATCACCAGGAAGATGAGGTAGTGCCGCTCGTACGCCATCAGAAACACGATCGGACGCTCGACCACATGCTGGTTCAGCATACGCCGGAACGGAATATCCGGCCCGAAGCGCATGAACAGCGCCAGCACCAGCAAAATGCCCCAGGTCATCATTCCGCTATCTCCGATCAGCCGGCCAGCGCCTGCATCCGCTTGAGGTAGCGTGCGAGGACATCGATTTCGAGGTTCACGCGGTCGCCTTCGGCCAGGTGGCCCAGCGTCGTCACCTCGCCGGTATGCGGGATGATGTTGAGCGCAAAGCGCGCCGCGCCGTCCGCCTCGTCCTCCACCGCGTTGACCGTCAGCGAGACCCCGTCGACGGTGATGGAACCCTTGGGTGCGATGAAGGGCGCAAGCGCCTTGGGCGCGCGAACTTCGAGGTGGATCGAGCCATCCACGCGGCGCGCCTGTGCCACTTCGCCCACCGCATCGACATGGCCCGTAACCAGGTGTCCGCCCAGCTCGTCACCCAGCCTGAGCGAGGGTTCGAGGTTGAGCCTGCGACCTTCCTCCCACTGGCCGGGCACGGTGCGCGATACGGTTTCCTGCGATACGTCCACCGCGAACCACGCATCGCCCGGTGTCCCGCCGCGCTCCGTCACCGTCAGGCACACGCCCGAGCACGCGATGGAGGCGCCGATGCCGATCCGGTCCGGGTCGAACGGGCAGGCGATGCGCACGTGCAGGTCGCCCCGCTGCTCGGTTGCGGCGATGGTGCCGATGGCTGTTACGATACCGGTGAACATGGCGGCTCCATTAGCGGGTGCGGGCAAAGGCCTCGAACGTGTCGGGGCCGAGATTGCGTCTTTCCACCGGCTGCCAGCGTCCGTGCGCCTGCGCAAGCTCGCCAAGGCCGAAATCTTGGAGGGCAGGTCTGCCGCCGCCTATCAGTATGGGGGCGCGGTAGATATCCAGCCGGTCGACAAGGTCGGCTTCGAGGAAGCTCGCAGCCGTGTGGGCGCCGCCCTCCACATAGAGGTACTGCGCCGGAATGCGCGCGATCTCGGCCGGAGCGGCGATCGTCCGTGCGCCCGGGGCCTCTTGCGAGGTCAGCACCCAGCGCTGCGGACTGCGCGTCTCCAGCCCGGGCAGGCGCACGTCGAGGCGCGGGGCGTCGGCCCGCCATGTGCCCCCGCCCACGAGGATCGCGTCGGCCAGCGCACGCTGCGCATGGACATGCGCGCGCGCCGCCTCGCCTGTGATCCACTGGCTGGAACCGTCGGCCATGGCGATGCACCCGTCGAGCGAGAGCGCGAGCTTGAGCGTGACATGCGGTCGATCATGCCGCGCGCGGGTAAGATAGCCGGAAAGGCTGGCGGCGCTGTGCGGGTCCTGCGCAAGGATCGCCTCGATCCCTGAGCTCCGCAGCCGTTCGATGCCCTTGCCTGCTGTGCGCGGATCGGGATCGCTCGCGCCCACGATCACCCGCGCGGGCGATGCAGCCGCCAGCAGGTCGGCACAGGCGGGGCCGCGCTGGGAGACATGCGCGCACGGCTCCAGCGTTACGAAAACGTCCGCGCCGCGCGCGTCGTCGCCCGCCAGTTCGAGCGCCATTGCCTCGGCGTGGGGGCGGCCGCCGGCCTGGGTCCAGCCGCGCGCGATCACGCGGCCGCGCTTCACGATCAGGCAGCCGACGCCCGGGTTGGGGTTGCTCGCGGGCCGGGCGCGCAAGGCCAGACGCGCGGCGGCGGCCAGCCATCGTGCGTCATTGCTGCCGAGGTTACTGGGTGTCGGAGGTGTCAACCGATCCGCCCGTGGCCTCTTCCAGCCGGGCCTGCGCCTCGGCTTCCTCGCGGGCACGCTCTTCGGCGATCTCGGCCTCCATCTTGTCGGTATCGATGCCGGTCGCCTGCCCCAGCGCGCGGTACATCTCGCTCCGCTTCTCGATCCGCGCTTCCTCCAGCCGCTGGCGCGCTTCCTTGCGCTCCTGGTTTTCGAGGTTGGAAGCGATGATCTCCTCCTCGCTCCGGTCGGGGGCGAAGGTGGTGATGTAGACGATTTCCGGCGCAGCAGGCTCTGCGTACCAGCGCTCCGACGCGAAGACGTACAGCATCAGGCCCGGCACCACGCAGGAGGCAGCCAGGATCGGCCAGCGATAGGGCTGAGGGCGCTTGAGTTCGGTCCAGAGGTCGCCGACGCCGCCGGCAACATCGTATTTCGGGCTGATACGCATCCGGTCGATATAAGGCCTGCGTCCGCCAGCCGCCAGTGCGGACTTTGGAGCGGGGTCAGCCGAAGGTTGCGAAGAGCTGCGGTCCGTGGGCCTTCAGCCATCCTTCGGCCTGGACCAGGTCGCCCTCGAACAGTTCGCCCAGCAGCGCGTGGAACCGCGGCGAATGGTCGAAATGGACGCGGTGGGCGGTCTCGTGAGCGACCACCGAACGCCGCACGGCGTCGGGTGCCTGCACCAGCCGCCAGTTGAACCGGATCGTGCCGTTGGAAGAACAGCTGCCCCAGCGCCGGCGCGCATTGCTGAGCGCGAACTGCGGAGCCGCAATCCCGGCGCGGCTTGCGTAGAAATCGACGTCGTCGGCAAACAGCGTGCGCGCCTCGCCCTGCATCCAGCGCTTGAGGCGTGCGGACATTCCTTCTCGCGGACCGCCCAGTGCAACCACCCCGTCGCCAGACCGGACGCGCCGGGGGTGGGTTTCGCACCAGTCGATGGTGAGCGTCTCGCCCCGGAAATCCACTGTGCCACCCGGTTCCGGCTCCCTTGCAGCCGGGCGCTTTGCGCGTTGCGCCTCCAGCCAGTCGGCGCGCGCCTGCGCGAACCGCACGGCCTCGCGCGTGGTGCCCCAGCGTGGCGTTGTGACCTGCGCGCTCTGCCCGTCGAGCGAGAGCCGCAAGGTCATGCGCCTCGCGCGAGGATGACGGCGGATCACCAGCGGCAGATCGCCATGCGCCAGCGCGACCACGGGATCGGCGGGATCGCGCAGCCAGTCGATCACGCGTCCGATTCCCCGGTGGCGTCGGTCCATTCTACGATGTGATGCTCGATCGGCCCGGCATGGGTTTCCGAGATGACGCGGCCTGCCACACCCGCGCCCGCCAGATGCACATCCTCGCGCGATCCGGTGAGCAGGTAGTGCCAGCGGGGCAGCGGGCGCCCCTCCGCCCGGCGGCGGTAGGCGCAGCTATCGGGCAGCCACGGCAACTTTCCGACCAGCGAACGGGTCAGCCGCAGGCAATCGGGCACGAAGGTCTTGCGGTTGGCGTAGTCGCGGCAGCGCGCGGTCGAGCAGTCGAGCAGACGGCAGGCGACGTTGGTCTCGGCAAGTTCGCCGGTGTCCTCGTCCTCCAGCTTGTGCAGGCAGCACCGCCCGCAGCCGTCGCACAGAGCTTCCCACTCCGGCGTCGTCAGTTCGTCGAGCGGACGCTCCCAGAAACGGTCTCTCAGCGTACCCATCTGTCGAGTTCCGCGGCGACAGCCTGCGGCCCTTCGTCGGTCGGCAGGATGGCGATGGGCTCGCCTTCGGGGCCGAACAGATAGGTGATGCTGGTATGGTCGACCAGATAGCCGCCCGCTTCGTTCGGTTCGCCGATCCGGTAATAGGCGGCAAAGTCCTTCACCACCTGGTCGAGCTGTTCCTTGCTGCCGGTCATGCCGATCAACCGCGGGTGGAAGGCGTCCGTAAATTCGGTCAGCACCTCGGGCGTGTCGCGCTGCGGATCGACGCTGACGAACAGCGGCTGGATCTTCGCGGCGCGTTCCGGATCGCTCTCCTCGAACCACTTCAGACCCGCCATGGCACGCTGCACGTCGACTGGGCAGACATCGGGACAGAAGGTGTAACCGAAATAGATCGTGCGGTACTGCCCGTCGAAATCGCCCCAGGAAACGGGCTCTCCGTCCTCGCCAGTGAGAGTGAAATCGCCGCCGATTGCGGCGCCTTCCAACGGAGGTGGGGCGGCGGCCTGCTCGCTCGCCGAACAGGCGGCAAGCGCCAGCAGCACGGAGGCCATCACAGGGCGGGTCAGGGCGGTCAAGAAGTGCATGGTCGCGCGCATGGCAATCGGGTTCAGCGTCTGCTAACTGCGGATCGGAAAGGGCTCCGTGCACGAAATCTAGGGGCTTGGACAGGAGTGTATAAGGTGTCGCTGCCGTTTTTCCGCAATTTGGTCCGCATGGCCGTCTTTTCGTTCGCCGCGCTTGGTAGCGCCGCTTTCGCCCAGGCCGGGATGGGTTCCGACGGGTATCAGTTTCTCGAAGCGGTGCGTGATCGCGATGGCGCGAAAGTGAATGAGGTCGTCAAGGACCCGAGTTCCACCACGATCCTCAACGCCCGCGACAAGACAAGTGGCGAAACCGCAATGCACATCGTGGCGGCCCGCCGCGATACGACCTGGATACGGTTCCTCGCCAAGAACGGCGCAGACCCCGATCTGGCCGACAGGGAGGGCGTGACGCCGCTGATGATCGCCGCGCGTCTCGGCCATGTCGAAGGTGTCACCGCCTTGCTGGAATACGGCGCACGAGTGGACCCGCTGTCGAGTACCGGCGAGACCCCGCTGATCGCCGCGGTCCATCGCCGCGACATCCCGCTGGTGCGGGTGCTGCTGGCCAATGGAGCCAACCCCGACCGGACCGACAATTCGGGCCGCTCGGCGAGGGACTATGTTGCGCTGATTGGCGAGCGCCGCCTGAGCGAAGAATTTGCCACAGCCGACGAGGCGCGCGAAAACGCGGCGCCGCAGCAGCAATACGGGCCCAGCCTCTGATGATCGACGACGCCGCAGACCTCACCCTCGACGAATTGCGCCTCGCGCTTGCGCCCGCGATTGCGGATTCCGCGATCTTCGACGGCTGGACGCAGGCCGCGCTGATGGCGGCCGCCGAGATGGAGGGCGTGGACCCGGCACTCGCCCGGCTGGCCTTCAAGGGGCAAGGGCGCCAGTCCGAAGCGATGGCGATGATCACCGCCTGGATCGAATCGATCGATCAGGCGATGGCGCGCGACCTGCCGCCGGAAACGCTGGAAGGCCGCAAGATCAGGGAGAAGATCCGCGATCTGGTGTGGTACCGGCTTGATGCGGTGGCGGGTCAGGAAGAGGCTTTGCGCCGGGCGCTGGCCATCAGCGCCATGCCGCAGAACGCGCGCCAGGCGATGCGCAGTGCATGGCAGAGCGCGGATATCATGTGGCGGCTCGCCGGCGATACGGCGACGGACTACAATCACTACACGAAGCGCGCGATTCTCGCGTCGGTCTATGGTTCGACAATGCTCGCCTGGCTCGACGACGAAAGCGAGGACAAGTCCGAGGCCCGCGCCTTCCTCGATCGGCGGATCGAGAATGTGATGCAGTTCGAAAAGACCAAGGCGCAGTTGACGGGCGGGGGAAGCCGCGAGCGTTTCAGCCCCGTGCGCCTGCTGGGACGTATGCGGTACCCCGCGAGATAACGCCTCGCCAGTATTGATAATCAGTTGCATTTAGGCGCCCGCTTTGTCAGAAGCGCGCGCATGACGCTCGAAAGCCTGAAACCTGGCCATCACGCCCGGATCGCCGCAATTGACTGGAGCGCGCTGCCGCCCGCCGATGCGAAACGGATGCGCGCTCTCGGGTTCGAAACGGGTGTCGAGGTCGGCATGGCGCACCACGGGGTTTTCGGTGGGCGCGATCCGGTCGCGGTCTCGATCGGTCGCATGACGATCGCGCTGCGCAAGAGCCAGGCCTCCGCCATTTTGCTCGAAGCGGACTGAGGGGCAGCGGATCATGAGCGAGAATTTCCGGGTCGCGCTGCTCGGCAACCCCAATTGCGGCAAGAGCGCGCTGTTCAACAAGCTGACCGGCGCGCGGCAGAAGATCGCCAATTATCCCGGCGTCACGGTGGAACGCGTTGCGGGCATCCTCGCGCTGCCCGATGGCACTCAGGCCGAGGTGATCGACCTGCCCGGCGCCTACGCGTTCGATGCATCCAGTCCTGACGAGGAAGTCACGCGGCAGGTGGTGCAGGGCGAATTTCCGGGAGAGGCGGAGCCGGATGTGCTGGTGCTCGTACTCGATGCGGGCAATCTGGAACAGCATCTGGTGTTCGCGCAGGAAGTGCTGGCGCTGGGCAAGCCGACCATCGTCGCGCTCAACATGATCGACATGGCCGAACGCGACGGGCTCAAGCTCGACGCGACGATCCTCTCGCAGGCTCTGGGCGTACCGGTGATCGAGACGGTTGCCGTGCGCCGTCGCGGACTAGACGATCTGAAAAGTGCCATCGCCGATGCACGCGCGCAGATCGGTACGCATGCCGATCGCCCCGTCATGGACGCCACCGAAAGGCGGCTGGAAGCGCGCACCATTGCGAAGGCTACGGTATACGAGACTTCCAAGGCGCGCCATCTCGGCGACCGCCTGGACAGCGTATTGCTGAACCCGTGGGCCGGTCCGCTGATCCTGCTCGTGCTGCTGTTCGTCATCTTCCAGGCCGTGTTCGCCTGGGCCGCGCCGCTGACCGATGCGCTCGATGGCGGGGCCGGGGCGCTGGGCGCGTGGGTCGAGGGTGCGTTGCCAGAGAGCTTCCTGCGCGATCTGCTGACCGAGGGGATCATCGCGGGCGTTGGCTCGGTGGTGGTGTTCCTGCCGCAGATCGTCATCCTGTTCCTGTTCATCCTCATCATGGAGGCGACCGGCTACATGGCCCGCGCCGCCTTCCTGATGGACCGCCTGATGGCGGGCGTCGGCCTGTCCGGGCGCAGCTTCATTCCGTTGCTCTCCAGCTTCGCCTGCGCGATCCCCGGCATCATGGCGACCCGCTCCATCGCCGATCCGAAGGACCGGCTGACCACGATCCTGATCGCCCCGCTGATGACCTGTTCGGCGCGGCTGCCGGTCTATGCCGTGATCATCGCGGCGTTCATTCCGCAGACCAATGTGTGGGGCGGAATCGGCCTGCAGGGGCTGGTGCTGTTCGCGCTCTATCTGGCGGGGATCGTCGGCGCGCTGATCGTCGCGCTGGTTCTGCGCGGCACGCTGACCAAGGGCGGGGCGACCGGCTTCATCATGGAGCTGCCGCGCTATCAGCTGCCGTCCGTGGGCGATATCGCCCTGGGCCTTTGGCAGCGCGCCTGGGTGTTCCTGCGGCGTGCGGGCACCATCATCTTTTCCGCGACGGTGATCCTTTGGGTGCTGCTCAGCTTCCCGCAGGCGGAGCCGGGCGAGAGCCAGGTCGATGCTTCCTTCGCGGGCCAGATCGCGGATGGGCTGAACGTCGTGCTGGAGCCGATCGGCTTCAACCGCGAGATCAGCCTTGCGCTGATCCCCGCGATGGCCGCCCGCGAAGTCGCGGTCGCCTCGCTCGCAACGACCTACGCGATCGATGCGGAGGACGAGGAGGCCGAAGCCGAGGGGCTCGCCAGCACGCTGTCGAACAGGTGGAGCCTGCCGACCGCGCTCGCTTTCCTCGCCTGGTTCGTATTCGCGCCTCAGTGCCTTTCCACCATCGCGGTCGCCCGGCGGGAGACGAACGGCTGGAAATGGCCGCTGTTCATGGTGGGATACCTGTTTGCGCTGGCCTACATCTTCGCGGGCATCACCTACTGGAGCGCGGTGGCGCTGGGGCTGTAGCGAGCCTGTTCAAATCGGTAGCGTCCCTACTGGCCCCGATGCGCCCCATTCGATAGGCCCTGCGTAACACACACGAAGGGATACGAATCATGGCGGGCAGCCTCAACAAGGTCATGCTGATCGGCAATCTGGGCGCGGACCCCGAAATCCGCAGCTTCCAGAACGGCGGCAAGGTGGCCAACCTGCGCATCGCAACCAGCGAGACGTGGAAGGACCGCAACACCGGCGAACGGCAGGAGCGGACCGAGTGGCACACGGTCGCGATCTTCTCCGAAGGGCTCGTCTCCGTGGTCGAGCGGTTCCTGAAGAAGGGCAGCAAGGTCTACATCGAAGGCAAGCTGCAGACCCGCAAGTGGCAGGACCAGAACGGGCAGGACCGCTATAGCACCGAGGTGGTGCTGCGCGGCTTCGACGGGACGCTGACCATGCTCGACGGCGCACAAGGCGGCGGCGGTGGTGGTGGTGGCGGCTACGGCGGTGGCGGCCAGCGTGGCGGCGGTTCGGGAGGCGGCTACGGCGGCGGATCGGGCGGCGGCAACGATCAGGGCGGCGGCTGGAACCAGGGCGGCGGCGGATCGGGTGGCGGCGGCGCCAATTACGACGATCTGGAAGACGACATTCCGTTCTAGGGTGCTGGCGGCGGCGTTGAGCCGGGTTCACACTTCAGACATTACGACACGGCAAGGATGAGCGGATGCAGATCCGCTCATCCCGCTTCCGCATGATCGCAGCGCTCGCCTGCGCGCTTGGTGCGCCCGGCGCGCTTCATGCGCAATCACAGCCCGCCGCGCCTGCGCAGCATTTGCGATCCATCGACGCAGACGAGGCGAGCTGGGTGCTCGACGCGTTGCGGCGGGAGCAGGCAAGGCTGAGGGATGGCAGGAAGGCCTACTTCGACCTCTCCAGCGGTGCCCCCGCATCCTACGATCAGAACCGCATCGGCCCGCGCGATGCCTTCGTTGCGCTGGACCTCGACGATGTCTGGCAGATCGAACGCAAATCGCGCGATGGCGAGGTCTTCCCGCGCTACCAGCTCACGCTGAGGCCCGACGGGCACAATGCGCCGATCTGGACGGTCGACGTGACGATGACCTGGCCCAGGGACGTGATGCGAATCATCGAGGTCGCGATGTTCTACGGTCCGCCCGCGCCGTTCTGAGCATCCGCCCTGACACACCTGACACACCTGACACAGTGTCCAGGGGCTGAAAACTCGCTGGCTGCACGCAAGCCATTTCTGGCGGAAAACGACGCTGTCAAAGAGCCTTGGGTTCAAGCCCCGCGAAGATGCCGTGCGTCGCCGCTGTAGGACAGCGAAATCGGTGCGCTGGTGTGGCGCGTGCTCCTCGCAAAGCCACTTCGGCTTGCACGGGCCGAACCCCGCTCATACATTCCAGCCGAGCCAGAGAAGGAATTGTGCCGTGAACATCAGGACGAACAACGCGAACCGCCTTGTCTCGATCTCTGCCACGGTATCCCATGTCTCCCTTCCTCACGCTCGATTCCCTATCCGCACGCACGCCTGACGGCCGCCGGCTTTTCCATGACCTGACGCTTTCGATCGGTGCCGAGCGGGTTGGCCTTGTCGGACGCAACGGCTCGGGCAAGTCGACCCTGCTCGATCTGATTGCAGGGGCGGGAAAGCCTGCGTCCGGCACCATTCACGCCTCGGGCACGCTTGGCGTCCTGCATCAGGACCTGCCGCCACAGTTCACGATTGCTCGCGCGCTCGGCGTGGCGGGCCAACTCGAAGTGCTCCACCGCGTACTGGCGGGCGAGGGCACTCCGGACGATCTTGCCCTTGCGGACTGGTCTCTCGAAGAGCGGATCGAGGCCGCGTTGGCGCAGGTCGGCCTGTCTGCCACTCCGCTCGACCGGCGAATCCGTACCCTGTCCGGCGGGGAGCGGACCCGTATCGGAATCGCCCGCCTGCGGCTGGAAGCGCCCGATCTGCTGCTGCTGGACGAGCCGACCAACAATCTCGATGCCGTCGGGCGCGATGCTATCGCAGCCCTGATCCGCGATTGGCGCGGCGGCGTGCTGGTCGCCAGCCATGATCGCGCGCTGCTCGAAAGCATGGACCGGATCGTGGAACTGACGCCCATCGGCATACGCAGCTTCGGCGGCGGATGGTCCGCCTTCGCCGCCGCGCGCGATGCGGAGCGTGCACGCGCTGCCGAGGAGAGCGAGCGTGCCGATGCAGCCCTTCGCACAGCGCAGCGGTCCGCCCAGGCCCGGCGCGAGGCCAAGGCGCGGCGCGACAAGGCGGGCCGGGCGGTGGCCGCAAGGGGATCGGAGCCGAAGATCGTGCTCGATGCGCGGGCCGAGCGTGCGCAAAACACCGACGGGCGCGAGAATGCGACGAGCGACCGCCTGATTGGCGAGGCCGCGAAACGGAGGGAAGAGGCGGTGGCGAAGGTCGAAATCGTCACTCCACTGACCATCGAGATGCCGGCAAGCGGCCTGCCGTCCGGGGCGAGGGTGCTTGGGCTGGAGCGGGTGGAGGCGGCTGTTGGTGACCGCAGGCTGGGCCCGTGGACCCTGCGGATCGACGGGCCGGAGCGTGTTGCGCTGACCGGCCCCAATGGGGCGGGCAAGACGACGCTTTTGCGGATCGCGGCGGGTCTGCTCGATCCGGTGGCGGGCGAAGCGTGCCGCGCGCAGGGTCGGATCGCCATGCTCGACCAGCATCTGGCGCTGCTGGATGGGGATGCGAGCATTCTCGACAATCTGCGCGCCCGTCATCCCCAGATCGATGCGGAGAGCGCCTACGCCCAGTGTGCGCGCTTCGCGTTCCGCAACCGCGATGCGCTGCGCATCGTTGGCACCCTGTCAGGAGGGGAACGCTTGCGCGCAGGCCTGGCGGTCACGCTGGCGGGGAGAACACCGCCCTGGTTGCTGATCCTCGACGAGCCGACCAATCACCTCGATATCGAGTCGCTCGAAGTGCTGGAGGATGCGCTTCGACAATTCGATGGCGCGCTTCTGGTCGTCAGCCACGATGCCTCTTTTCTCGAGCGCGTGGGCATCGAACGGTTCGTTGCCGTCTGAGGCGGCAGTCCGCTTTTGCGTCTTTATTCGCCCGCGCGATAGGCGCAGATGCGGTTTGTGATTGCCCTACGCGACCCGATTCGTCTGATCCCCCTGCTGTTTCTGGGCGCGATCATCGTGGGCACGATCCTGCTCAGCCTGCCTTTTGCGACGACTGCGGGCACCCGCGCGCCGCTGCTGACCGCGGTATTCACCTCCACTTCCGCCGTGGCTGTCACCGGGCTGATCGTGGTCGATACGCCAACCTACTGGTCGGGCTTCGGACAGGGGGTGATCCTGCTGCTGTTCCAGGTGGGCGGGTTCGGGATCATGACCTCGGCCACGCTGTTCGGCTTGATGGCGGGGCGCGGCTTCGGCCTGCGCGACCGGATGGCAACGCAGGTGGAACGCAGCAGGCTGGAAAAGCACGACGCGGTGTCGGCGCTCAGGCTGATCCTTGCGATTACCTTGGTCGTGGAAGGCTTCGTGGCCGTGATCCTCGCCTTGCGGCTGTTCGGCACCTACCATGAATCCTTCGGCGTGGCGGTATGGCACGGCCTGTTCCATTCGGTCAGCGCGTTCAACAACGCAGGGTTCTCCAGCTATTCGGACAGCGTGATGGGTTTTCAGAACGACCCGCTGATCCTCGGCCCGATCATGATCGCGGTGATCCTGACCGCGCTCGGCTTTCCGGTGATGCAGGATTTGCGGGCCAACGGCCTCGTCTGGCGGCGCTGGTCGCTGCACACCAAGATTACCGTTGCCGGAACGGCGGCGCTGCTGGGCTTCGGCTTCGTCGCGATCCTGGCGATGGAATGGCACAATCCCGAAACGCTGGGGCCCATGGGGTGGGGCGCCAAGATCCTGAACGCCGCGTTCCATTCGGTCATGCCGCGCACCGCCGGGTTCAACAGCCTGAATGTCGGCGCTTTTCATGATGAGACGATCATGACCAACTTCTTCCTGATGTTCATCGGTGGGGGCAGTGCAGGGACGGCAGGCGGGATCAAGGTGACCACCTTCTTCGTCCTGTTCGCCGTGGTGCTGACCGAGATTCGCGGCCAGCGCGACGCGGGCCTGTTCCAGCGCCGCTTCGGGCGCGAGATCGAACGGCAGGCGCTGGCCGTCACCGTCCTGTCCGCCGCACTGATCTTCGGATCGACCACCTATATCGCCTCGATAAGTGCAATTCCGCTGGACGACATTCTGTTCGAGACGATTTCCGCCTATTCCACCGTCGGCCTGTCGACCGGCATCACCGCCCAGCTGCCGCCCAGCGCGCTGCTGGTGCTGGTGATGCTGATGTTCGTGGGGCGGGTGGGAACCATCACCGTCGCCACCGCGCTTGCCATCGGCGGGCGCGACCGGCCCTACCGCTATCCGCAGGAGAACCCCATTGTCGGCTGACAGGCGCAAACCCGTTCTGGTCATCGGTCTCGGCCGTTTCGGTAGCGCGGTGTCGCGCACGCTGGAGCGGATGGGGCACGAGGTGCTCGCAGTCGATTGCGATGCGGAACTCGTGCAGGAATTCGCGCCGGACCTGACCAAGGTGGTGGAGGCGGACGCCACCGACGAGGCCGTGCTGGAACGGCTGGGCGTCGCCGATTTCGGGTCTGCGGTGGTGGCGATCGGCACCGACATAGAAGCCAGCGTGCTCAGCGTGCTGGCGCTGGCGGACCTTGGCCTGACCAACATCTGGGCCAAGGCGACCAACGACAAGCACGCCCGCATTCTTCAGCGCACGGGCGCCACCCACGTCGTCTTCCCCGAACAGCGGATGGGGGAACGCACCGCGCATCTGATCAACGAACGTCTGCTCGACTTCATTTCCTTCGGCGACGATTTCGCCATCGCCCGGCTGGCGGCGCCCGAGCCGATCGTCGGCCTGCCGCTGGTGACCAGCGAATGCCGCAAGAAGTACGAGGTGACGGTGGTCGGCGTGAAGCGCGAGGGCGAGGATTTCATCCACGCGGTGCCGGACACGATCATCTTCCCGGGCGACGAACTGGTCGTCTCGGGCCGCATCCGCAATATCGAGAAGTTCTCCGCGATCTGACCTGCGAGCGGGGCGGTCAGCCTTTCTTCAGCGCAGCGCCCAGCGCTTCGGCCAGCGGGCCGCTGGGCGCATCGTCGCTCTTGATCCCGGCCTTTTCGCGCGTGGCGTCGGCATCGGGCCCTTCGGCATAGGGATCGATCGCCAGCGCCAGCGTCTGCGCGATGGCTTCGCCGACATCGAAGCTGTCGCCGGCATATTCGATCTCGTCGAGATCGTCCTGCTCCAGCTCGATCTCGATTTCCTCGCCTTCTTCCAGCGAGGGATGGATGGAGCCTTCGGGCACGAAGCGCAGCGCGATCTCTTCCTCGATATGGACGGGGAAATCCTCGCCGGAGACTGCGCAGGGCTGGACGATATCCGCCTGAAGCGCCCCCAGGACCGAGACACGCTCGCCGTGCCGGTCGAGCGAGACCTGCGCCGTCAGCAATTCGACCGCGCTGATCGCAAAACGGCGGGCCAGCGCTGCGCGTTCTGCCTCGCTGGCTTTAAGATCCAGCGGGTGGCCGACAATCTGGCGCAACGAGATTTCGCGCGAGAATTCGGGTCGGGGCAGTGCGTCGCTCATTCGGCGATCTCCCCGCGCTCGAGCATGGCAATATCGGTGCGCGCGAGGCGTGCGTGGAGCGCGCGCAGCCCCTGCGCCATGGCATCGGGCCCGTTCTCTTCGTCCGAAAGATGCATGTTGCGGCGCACGACGCCCGCCAGCTCGGCATCGTCTTCCCGGGCCAGGGCATCGCGCAGCGTGCCCGCGCGCCCGCCCAGCGTCGCCATCATGCGGCCCATCAGCTTGCCCACGGTGGGATCGCCTATTCCCGCCTCGCGCATCTGGCCTTCCATGTCCTCCACGAAGAGTTCGGTCAGCCGCGCGGCGGCGGGCACGCCCTCGGGCTCTGCCTCCAGGCGGAGCATGAACAGCGCGGTGAGCATCGAGATCATGTCGAACCGCCCGTCCAGCGTATCCGCCGCACCGCGCTTCGCATACCAGTGCTCTTCGCGCGCAGCGCCCACCAGCCGGTGCCACAGGGGGCGCCATTTCTCGCGCGGATCGCGCTGCGTACCCAGCAATCGGGAGAGGAATGTCATCGGCCGGGCAGTCCTTCATTCAGCGGCAATTCAAACGCGCTCGCCACATCTGCGGCGCGGTGTCGGCTCCGATCGGCCCGGTGCCATTGCGCGGGCGCTGGCAAGGCCGTAAGGCTCCGCCACGATATAGCGTTTGTGCCCTTGCGCAAAAGGGCGCGCACAGAATTTGCAAAGAGGGTTTCGAGACTATGCGGATCGTTAAGGCCATGGCGCCGGTCCTGTTGGTGGGGCTGGCGGTGTCGGTAGGCGGCTGCTCGTCGATCCGGGAAACGCGCGGCTACATCAATGACGAGCGGCTGATGGGTCTCGTCCAGCCCGGGATCGACAACCAGCGATCCGTGGAAGCGACTCTCGGGCGGCCGACCTTCACCAGCCAGTTCGGCCCCGAAACCTGGTACTATGTTTCCAGCATCACCGGGCGCAAGCCCTTCGTGCGGCCGCGGATCGAGGACCACTCGGTTCTCGCGGTTCGGTTCGACGGTAGCGGCAACGTGGTCGAGGCGGATCGCTCCGGCATCGACGAGGTAGTCTATCTGCGGCCCGACGGCGACGCGACGCCGACGCTGGGCCGCGAGCGTGGTTTCCTGGAAGACCTGTTCGGCAATATCGGCACGGTCGGCGCGCCGGGCGCCGGGCCGGGCGGCGGCGGGCCGGGTCGCTGATCGGGCGCAGCGGCCAGAGCATGCGGCAGCGTGCCGGTTGATAGCCGCAGCGGGCCTCCCATATCGCGCGCTATGAGCAATTCAGCGGCAGATCACGGCCTGCAACAATGGCATGGCACAACCATCATCGGCGTGAAGCGCGGGGATACGACCGTGCTTGCCGGGGACGGCCAGGTTTCCATGGGCAACACGGTGATGAAGCCCAATGCGAAGAAGGTCCGGCGGATCGGCGATGGCAAGGTCGTCGCCGGGGTTGCAGGCGCGACCGCCGATGCCTTCACCCTGTTCGAACGGCTGGAACGCAAGCTGGACCAGTATTCGGGCCAGCTGATGCGTGCAGCGGTCGAGCTGGCCAAGGACTGGCGCACCGATAAATACCTGCGCAATCTCGAAGCGCTGATGATCGTGGCCGACAAGGACACGCTGCTGGTGCTGACCGGCAATGGCGACGTGCTGGAGCCCGAAGGCGGCATCGCCGCGATCGGCTCCGGCGGCAACTACGCGCTCGCCGCCGCGCGCGCGCTGTCCGACTACGAGAGCGACCCGGAAAAGATCGCCCGGCGCGCGATGCAGGTGGCGGCCGAAGTCTGCGTCTTCACCAATGACCAGGTGACGCTGGAAACGGTTTAGCGCGCCCCTAAGGTTTCCCGTTCACGCGGTCAGAAGCACTATCGTAATGACGACGATGATCCCCGCGAGTAAGACATAGCCAACGGTGCGACCCAATTGTTCGCTTGAAGAGACAATGCCGCCTCCGCAATGTTTGCACTTGGTCGCTTTGGGATGAACGGACTCAAAGCAATGGGGGCAAGTGGCTGACATGCAGACCTCAATGATTACAAATCGGGAAAGGCGTGTTTAGCCCAAGTCCTGTTTGCGGCCAATGCCGAGGACAAGCCTGGATTGGCGACTACAAGCTGACCGGGGAGGTTATAGACATCGCCGCCATTCTTGCAGCGCACGCCGGTTTCAACCGGCGGATGCGCTGTAGCGTGTAGGCTTTCCGGGCTCCCGCCTTGCGGTGAAGGCGCTCGCCTCCCAAATGCCCCGGCGATGACAGATAACCTGACGCCCAAGGCCATCGTGGCCGCTCTCGACGAACACATCATCGGCCAGAAGGAAGCCAAGCGCGCGGTCGCGGTGGCGCTGCGCAACCGCTGGCGCAGACAACGGCTGGGGCCGGACCTGCGCGACGAGGTGACGCCCAAGAACATCCTGATGATCGGCCCGACCGGTTGCGGCAAGACCGAGATCAGCCGCCGCCTCGCGCGGCTGGCCGAAGCGCCCTTCACGAAGGTGGAAGCGACCAAGTTCACCGAAGTCGGCTATGTCGGCCGCGACGTCGAACAGATCGCGCGCGATCTGGTGGAAGAGGCGATCCGGCTGGAGAAGGAACGCCGCCGCGAAGCCGTGCGCGAAAGCGCCAGCGAGGCGGCGATGGAGCGCCTGCTCGATGCGCTGGTGGGCGACAATGCCTCCGAAGCGACGCGCCACAGTTTCCGCGAACGCATCGTCCAGAATGCAATGAACGAAGTCGAGGTGGAGATCGAGCTGCAGGATCAGCCTGCGACCACGATGGATATTCCCGGCATGGGCGGCAATGTGGGCATGATCGACCTTAGCGACATGTTCGGCAAGGCGATGGGCAAGAAGCCCACCAGCCGCCGCAAGCTGCGCGTGCCCGAAGCGTGGGACCGCCTCGTCGACGAGGAAGCCGAAAAGCGCATGGATCAGGACGATGTGGCGCGCGTCGCGCTCGCCAATGCGGAAAGCAACGGGATCGTCTTCCTCGACGAGATCGACAAGATCGCCGTGTCCGACCAGCGCGGCGGCACCGTCAGCCGCGAAGGCGTGCAGCGCGATCTGCTGCCGTTGATCGAAGGCACGACCGTGGCGACCAAGCATGGGCCGATGAAGACCGACCACGTGCTGTTCATCGCAAGCGGCGCGTTCCACGTTTCCAAGCCCAGCGACATGCTGCCCGAACTGCAGGGCCGCCTGCCGATCCGGGTCGAGCTGCGCGCACTGACCGAAGAGGATTTCGTGCGCATTCTCTCCGAAACGCGCGCCAATCTGGTGGAGCAGTACACCGCGCTGATCGGGACCGAGAAGGTCACGCTGGACATCACCGACGAAGCTGTGCGCGAAGTCGCCAAGATCGCCGCGCAGGTAAACGAGGCGGTCGAGAATATCGGTGCACGCCGCCTGCAGACCGTGATGGAGCGGCTGCTGGAGGACATCAGCTTCGAAGCCGAAGAGCACGAGGGCGAGACGATCACCATCGACGCGGCCTATGTGCGCGAACGGCTGGACGACCTCGCCAGGGATACCGACCTCAGCAAGTATATTCTCTAGGATTCGACGTGTCGGAAGGCAGGATGCTGCCTTCCTTCGTGCCGCTTGGCGGTCAGCGTGCAGTGCATCATGGGGAGGGCGAACAGCGCCCGGCCCACGCGCGGCATCGAACAGACACTGCCCGGGCTGAAGAGGGGGGCAGCGCGGTTCACGCAAGCCAACTCCGGCTCGTCTGCTGAAAGACTCAGCTCCGATCGATTCGGATTACTCTCTCGGATTTCAGCACGGAGCTTTAACGGCGGTCATAGTCGCGTTCGCTCGTTGGACTTCGACTATGCCACTCTTTCTTAAGTAAAGAGTCGCATACTTCGCTGATGGGAGAGATTTGTTCGACATATACGGTGTCGGCGGCCGACCGCCTGGGGATAGGGCGGCTGCTGCGGAGCGCACCGAGCCTGGGGGCCGACATTCAGGGCCGCCTTTACGCACAGCTTGGCGGTTCGCCCGCAGCGGCCCTGATGGGTTCGCTATGCGCGCTGGTTGTCCTCGCCGTGGCGATTTACCGGTCTTCGGCGCCGGTTTTCGTCGTGTTCGTGGCGCTGGAGATCGTGCTTGCCTTCGCGCGGATTGCCGAATCGCTATGGCGCACGAGGCGCAAGGCCGCGTGCCTATCCATCGACGTCAGCTGGTCTGCTCTGCTCTCGCTTCTGTGGTGCTCGCTGCAGGGGGCGGTCGCCTTCGTGATCATGAGCGGCGACGATCCGGTTCTCCAGGTCCTGTCGGCCACGCTCGTCACGGCCGCGCTTGGGCTGATCTGCGCGCGCAACTATGCCGCGCCCAATTTTGCGACCCTCCTTCTGTTGCTGATGGACGTTCCCTTCGCGGCGGGGGCCGTGCTCGCCGATGCGCCGCTGCTCTCGGTCATCGTGATCCTGACGCCGCCTTTCATGTTCGGCGCGCGTCAGATCATCACCACCTTCCACGGCACTCTGCTCAAGAGTCTGAAGGCAGAGAAGGAGAACCTCTATCTTGCCTATCACGACAGCCTGACGGGCATTCTCAATCGCCAGGGGATGGATCATCCCCTCGCCAAGCTGGCGAACGAACCCACGCATACCATGGCGATCGTCTCGCTGGATCTGGACGGGTTCAAGGCGATCAACGACGAATATGGCCATGGGGCGGGCGACACGGTTCTGGTGGAGGTCGCCCGGCGCATCGAAGCCGTGGTCGGGGCCCGCGGCGTCGTGGCCCGCATGGGGGGCGATGAGTTCATGGTCCTGATGAGCGATTGCGGCATCGAAGATGTCCGCGCGCTGGGCGAGAAGCTGGTCGAGCGAATTTCCGAAGGTGCGATCCCGGTCGCCACCGACGTGCCGGTACGCGTCGGCGCGAGCGCGGGTTTCGCATGTATCCCGCAGGACGCGCTGACCACGCACGAACTTCGCATCCGCGCCGACATGGCGCTGTATGATGCGAAGGATGCGGGCAAGCACACCTGCAGGCGATTCCGCCAGCCCGACCGCGCGATCGGGGATCTCAACGCAAAGCTCAGGCGGGCATTCTCGCGGGGCTCCCGCGTCGCTGGATGAATTAGCGCACGCGAGCCCGACGATTGATCCGGGCGCCCGCACCCTGCCGCGTGTGGCATAGCAGCGCTTGACCCGGAGCCCGGGGTCTTCAAAGGCGGGCGCGCATGACCGAACCGACCCGCCTCACCACAGCGCAGGAATACTGGCTCGCCGTCGCAGCGGCGGTGGTGACGGCCAACGCCTATTACATCCACCCCATCATCGGCGATGTCGCGCGCCACTTCGGAGTGAGCGCCGGCCAGATCGGCCTCGTACCTGCGCTCAACCAGCTGGCGCTGGCGCTGGGCATCCTGCTGTTGCTGCCGCTGGGCGATCGCTTCTCCAACCGCACGCTCACCATCCTGTTCACCATCGGCCAGTGCGGCGGGCTTATCGTGATGACGCTGGCGCAGGGCTTCACTCTGTTCACCGCCGGATCGACGCTGCTCGGCTTCTTCACCATCGCGCCCTACCTGCTGCCGGCCTATGCCTCGAAGCGTGTCGCGCCCGAGCGGCTGGGGCAGGTGACCGCGCTGCTGACCGCGGGGGTGATCTTCGGCATCCTGGTCGCGCGGGTCGGAGCGGGCGTGGTCGCGGAGTATCTCGGCTGGCGGGTGGTCTACTGGATTGCGAGCGGCCTGATGATCGCCATCACGCTGGCGCTGCCCGCCATCATGGAAAAGGGCGTGCGCGACAAGGATGCCAGCAGGCTGGGCTATGGCGCGCTGATCCTGTCGCTCCTCGCACTGGCGCGCGACCGGCGCGAGATCCTGCTGTCGGGCGCGATCCAGGCGATCGGTTTCGCGCAGTTCATCGCCCTGTGGCTGGCGCTGGCGCTGCATCTGACCGGGCCCGAGATGGGGTATGGCACCGACGTTGTCGGCTACTTGGCCGGGTTTGCGGCGATCAGCGTGTTCTCGACGCCGTACTGGGGGCGGCTGGCGGACCGAATCGGCCCGCGCAAGGCGCGCGTCTGGTTTGCGGTGGTGCAGGCAGGCGGCATTTCGCTGCTGCTGCCATTCGGCGACAGCCTTTGGCTGCTGATGATCCCGATCCTGCTGGGCAATATCGTGGGACCTGCCATCGACGTGACCAGCCGGATGACCTTCTTGTCACAGGAGCCGGAGCTGCGCACGCGGCTGACCACGATCTACATCGTGATGATGTTCATCGGCGGCGGAATCGGCAGCATTGCGGGCACCGCGCTGTTCGAGGCTTTCGGCTGGACGGGGACCGCGCTGACGATCCTGCTGTCCTGCCTCACCCTCACCGCGATCGCCTTCATCGGCTACCGCCTTTATGGCGACAGGGACAACGCGGCCTGACCGCTACGGATGCGGGGCGAGGCCGATTTCCACGCCGGTGCGGTCGGTCGCGCCGTGTCGGTCGACCAGGTCCGCGCTCGCCTCGTTCAGCCCGACCACCTGCACGCTGCGGCCATGCATCCGCATCCGCTCCACCACCTTGTCGAGCGCGCCGATGGCCGAGATGTCCCAGAAGTGCGCGCGGGTCACGTCGATGATGACATGATCCGCCGGGTCGGGCTGCAGGCTTTCCGGTCCCAGCGCGGCCTCGAATCTGGCGACGCTGCCGAAGAAGATCTCGCCATGCGCGGTGTAGGTGGCGGTATCGCCTTCCTTCGTGCGCTCCACCTCGAACATGTGCATCACCTTCTGGACGAAGAAGATGCCCGACAGCAGCACGCCCACAAGCACCCCGATGGCGAGGTTGTGGGTGAACACCACCACCGCGACCGTGACGAACATCACCATGGAGCTTTGCCACGGATGCACGCGCAGGTTGGGGATGGAGTTCCAGCTGAACGTCCCGATACTCACCATGATCATGATCGCGACCAGCGCGGGCATGGGCACCTGGCCTACGATTCCGCCCAGCAGGACGAGCATGATGAGAAGGGCAAGACCGGCAGTGAAGGTGGACAGTCGCCCGCGCCCGCCGCTGGTCACGTTGATGACCGACTGGCCGATCATCGCGCAGCCGCCCATGCCGCCGAACAGCGCGGCGACGATATTGGCCACGCCCTGTCCGCCGCACTCGCGCTGCTTGTCGCTGCCGGTGTGCGTCATGTCGTCCACGATCTGCGCGGTGAGCAGGCTTTCCAGCAGCCCCACCGCCGCCATGGTGAGCGAATAGGGTGCGATGATGGCCAGCGTCTCCCAGGTCAGCGGGACGTCGGGCAACATGAAGTAGGGCAGGCCCTGCGGCAGCTCGCCCATGTCACTGACGGTGTTGACCGGCGAGCCGAGCCAGAGCGACAGGCAGGTGAGCACCACGATGGCGACCAGGGGGCTGGGGATCGCGGTGGTCAGCTTGGGCACGAGGTAGATCATGGCGAGGCCGCCCGCGACCATGGCGTACGTTAGCCAGTTCACGCCTTCGCTGGTCGGATCGAGCTGGGGCAGCTGGGCCATGAAGATCAGGATGGCGAGCGCGTTGACGAAGCCGGTAATGACGCTGCGCGATACGAACTGCATCAGCAGGTTGAGCTTCAGCAGCGCGGCAATGCCCTGGAAGATGCCCATCAGGATGGTCGCGGCGAACAGATATTCCACGCCATGATCGCGCACCAGCGGTATCACCACAACGGCCACTGCTGCGGTGGCGGCGGAGATCATGCCGGGGCGCCCGCCGGTAAACGCGATCACCATGGCGATGGCAACCGAGGCATAGAGGCCCACGCGCGGATCGACGCCCGCGATGATCGAGAAGCCGATTGCCTCGGGGATCAGCGCCAGCGCGACGACAATGCCCGCCAGCACATCGGCGCGGACATTGCCGAACCACTCGCTCTTCCATCGGGCTGTTCTGCTGGCATGCGCGTGCGCGCCGGTGCTGGGCGTCATGGTGAATCCGTCAATTTTCCTGAAACGCGGCCCTCGTGCACGATGCTGCGCTGCAACACAACCCCGCGGTGGGCCCGCCGACCGCCGAATGCCGCATGCTGTTCGTCGATCACATTCGGCGAGACCTTGCGACCGGCGCCGGTGTCTGGTTCATTCCCGCCGGAAATTCTCAAGGGGTCAGGGGAGCCAACAATGCTGAAATCCGTTCTCGCCGCCAGCGCCGCCGCGCTCGCCTTCGCCACTCCAGCCTTTGCGCAGGCCGATGCTCCGGATCTGGAGCCGGCCCTGTCGGCGCCGGAAATCGATTTTACCGAATGGACGCTGGACAACGGCCTGCGCGTGATCGCCATCCAGGACGAGGGGACCGCTACCGTTACCACGTCGCTCTGGTACGAGGTCGGATCGAAGCACGATCCCGAGGGGCGCAGCGGCTTCGCACATCTGTTCGAGCACATTCTCAGCCGCAAGACCGAGAACATGCCTTACAACATGATCTACGGCCTGACTGCGGATGTCGGCGGTACGCGCAACGCCTCGACCGGGTCCGACCGGACGAATTACTACGAGACCGTTCCTGCGGAATATCTCGAAACCATGCTGTGGACCCACCGCGAACGCATGTTCAAGCCGGTGATCGACCAGGAGGTGTTCGACTCCGAACGCGAGGTGGTGAAGGAGGAACTGCGCCAGCGCGTGCTCGCGCCGCCCTATGGCCGTTTGCAGCGGTTCGTCATTGCCGAAAACGCCTATGACGTCCTGCCGCAGCGTCGCCCCGGGATAGGTTCCATCGAGGATTTGAACTCCGCCACGCTCGACGATGCACGCGCCTTCCACCAGGCCTATTACGGGCCGGACACCGCCACCCTCATCGTGGCGGGCAACTTTGAAATGGCCAATCTGCGCGCGCTGGTCGACGAGTACTTCGCCGACATTCCGCGCCGCGCGGACCCGATCGACCTGACGATCGACACCCGCGAGCCCGAGCGGACAAGCCCACGCAGCTTCGTGGCCACCGCGCCCAACGTGCCGCTGCCGGTGGCCGGTTCGATCTGGAAGGGGCCGGAGGCGGACAGCATGGATTCGGTCGTGCTCGACGTGATCTCGGCGATCATGGCGCGCGGCCAGAACAGCCGTCTCTACGAAGCGCTGGTGCGCACGGGCAAGGCGGTCGACAGCGCGATGTTCTCCGCGGCGAGCGAGGAGGGCGGTTACGTCGCGAGCTTCGCGATCACCAACCCCATGGCCGACGCCGACGAGGTCGACGCGCTGCTCAAGGCGGAGCTGGAGAAGCTGCGCACGGACACGGTGAGCGCGGCCGAACTGGCGGAAGCCAAGAGCGAGCTGTTCTCCGATTCGCTTCGGCGCCGCGAAACCGCGCGGGGCCGGGCGTTCGAACTGGGTGAGGCGCTGGTCTCCACCGGCAACCCGCGCGCTGCCGACGACCGGCTGGCGGCTATTGCTGCGGTGACGGTGGACGACGTGCAGCGGGTGGCGGCAAAGTGGCTCGACCCGCAGGCGCGCGTGGACATGCGCTATGTCGCGGGAGAGGAAGATCCTTCGGCCTATGCCAACCCGACCCCGATGCCGACCTTCCGCTCTCTGCCCGAGGCGACCGGCGAGCCTCTGTCGGTCCTGCCCGATGGCGAGCGGCAGGCTCCGCCCGCAGCGGGCACACGGCCCGCGGTGGAAGCGCCCGAGATCGTCGAGCAGACGCTGAGCAACGGGATCGAGGTCGTGGCCGCGCAGACCGGCGACGTTCCGATTGCCACGATGACCGTGCTGGTGCCCGGCGGCGCCTCCACCGACAGCCGCGAAAAGGCCGGCGTCGCACAGTTCGCGGCGCAGCTTGCCGATCAGGGCACGGCCGACATGAGCGCGCAGGAGATTGCCGCGCGGCTCGAAAGCCTCGGCGCCAGCCTCAGCGCGAATGCCGGGCGCGATGGTACCTTCTTCAGCCTGACCGCGCCGGTCGCCAATTTCGAGGCGGCGGGCGAGGTGCTTTCCGGCATCGTGCGCAGCGCGCAGTATCCGCAGGCCGAACTGGACCGTGAGCGCAAGCGGGCGATCGACGGGCTGCTGGTGGAAATGAAAGACCCGGGCGAGCTGGCGGGCAAGGTCGCCTCGCTCGTGATGTACGGCGATGCGCCCTATGGGTCGCAATCCGGCGGCACATCGGAAAGCCTCGCGGCGATTACCCGCGAAGACCTGATCGAACACCGGCAGACCTGGTGGCACCCGAGCGAGACGAAGATCATCGTCAGCGGCGGTATCGCGCCCGCACAGGCAACCGGGCTGGCGCAAAGCCTGTTCGGCGACTGGACGGTCGGCGCCCCCGCACCGACGCCGCCCGCCGATCCCGCAGGCGATGCGCAGCCCGTGCGTACGGTGGTGATCGACATGCCGGAGGCAGGGCAGGCAGCCGTCTACGCGGCAGTGCGTGCCATCCCGCGCGATGACGAGCGGTACTACGCGCTTGAGCTGGCCAATGCCGTGCTGGGAGGCGGTTCGAGCGGTCGCCTGTTCGAGGAGATCAGGACCAAGCGCTCGCTCAGCTACGGAGCCTATTCGGGCTTCGCCGACCGGGCGGACGATGCGGTGCTGGCAGCCAGCGCGCAGACCAAGAACGAAACCGCGGACGAGGTCGCGCAGATATTCCTCGACGAGTTTGCCCGGCTGGGGACCGAACCGCTCGACGAGGCGCTGCTCGACCGGCGGCGGCTTTATCTCGGCGGCAGCTATGCGCGCAGGCTCGAAAGCAGTTCGGGTTTCAACAGCATCGTTGCCGGGCTGATGCAGCAGGGCCTCGAACCGGCCGAGGCGGCGCGTTATGCCGACCGTCTTGGGCAGGTGACTCCGCGCCAGGCCGGTGCGGCAGCGCAGGAGCTGGTCGATCCCGACAAGGCGACGATCGTGATCGTCGGCCATGCGGCGGAGTTCATCGACGATCTGCGGGCCATCCGCCCCGATGTGGAAGTGATCCCGGCAGAAGGGCTGGACCTTTCCAGCGCGGATTTCGGCCTCGAAGGCTGACGCATAGCTAGAGGCGGGCCGGACGGTCACTTGCCGTTCGGTCCGCCCATACGTAGGGTCAAGCGACTTCCCTGTGCCTCGCCGCACGGCGGCAAACGGGAGAATGTCTTGAAATACGTCGTATATGCCCTGCTCGCGGCAGCCGTTCTCATGCTGGTCGCAGTGCTCGTATCGCTATCGAACACCGATGCCTGGTACGTGCGTCAGGTCGATCTCGTACGCGAACCGATGTCGTACATCGCGGGCGTCCTGCTGCTGCTCTCGCTGTTCGTGAAGTTTCGCTGGCGCTGGGTCACCGTCGCGCTTTTCGCGCTGATCATCGTCATCAATCTCTGGCGCATCTGGCCCTATACCTTCCTCGCCGGGACGCAGCTGGCTTACGATGACGGCGCGCAGGCTGCGGCGGCGACGTGCTTTACCGCCATGTCGGTGAACGTGAAGGTCGAGAACGACAGATATGCGCAGATCGCCGAGCAGGTCGAACGGATCGATCCCGACATCCTGTTCCTGATGGAAACGGACGAGGAGTGGGCCGCGCAGCTCGAACCGGTGCTGGCGGGCTACGAACATGTCGATCGTCATCCGCAACCGCACGCATTCGGTCTGGTCTTCGCCACCCGGCTTCGCGTGATCAAGACCAATATCGTGGAGAATACGCACCGCGATACGCCCACGCTTTATGCCACGGTACAGCCCGGTTCGAGGCCGGTGGAATTCATCGGGCTGCATCCCAAGCCGCCGCTACCGTCCTGGGATACGCAGATGCGCGACGAGAATATCGTGAAAGCCGGGGTGCAGACGCCCGACCGCCTGCCCGACGCAATGGTGATGGGTGATTTCAACGATGTCCCCTGGTCGCGTACCACCACCAAGTTCCGCGATACGGGCGAATGGCGCGATCCAAGGATCGGGCGGGGCACCTATCCCACATTTCCTGCAAGCCTGGTGGCTATCGGCTGGCCGCTGGACCAGATGATGCTCAAGGGCGATCTCGAACTGACCGAGTTCGAAGTTTTGCCGGACAACGGCTCCGACCACCGGGCGCTGTACGCCCGTGTCTGCACACCCTGATCTAGTCTTCGCTGTCGGCCTGCTGGCGGGCCCACATTTCCGCATAGAGGCCATCGCGCCGCAGCAGCTGCGCATGGCGGCCCTGTTCGGCCAGCCGCCCGTTCTCCAGCACCAGAATGCGGTCCGCGTCCGCAATGGTGGAAAGGCGGTGCGCAATGGCCAGCGTCGTGCGCCCGCGCGCCACGCGGTTGAGCGTGGCGAGGATTTCCTGCTCGGTCCGTGAATCGAGCGCGCTGGTCGCTTCGTCCAGGATGACGATGGGCGGGTCCTTCAGCAGCGTGCGCGCGATGGCGACGCGCTGCTTCTCTCCACCCGAAAGCTTCAGCCCGCGTTCGCCAACCTGCGTCTCGAAGCCTTCGGGCAGGGCTTCGATGAAGGGCAGTATGGCAGCGCCGCGCGCAGCTTCGCGGATATCGTCCTGCTCCGCATTCGCGCGCCCATAGCCGATATTGTAGCCGATCGTATCGTTGAACAGCACGCTGTCCTGCGGGACGATCCCGATGGCGGCGCGCAGGCTTTCCTGCGTTACCTGCGCAATATCCTGCCCGTCGATCAGGATGCGGCCCGCAGCCGGATCGTAGAAGCGGAACAGCAGCCGCGCGATGGTGCTCTTGCCCGCGCCCGAAGGGCCCACCAGTGCCACGGTTTCCCCCGCCGCGATCTCGAAATCGAGGCCGTGAAGGATCGTGCGGTCCTCGTCATAGCCGAAATGCACGTTTTCGAAGATGATGCCGGGCCGGCTGATCTTCAGCGCGGGCGCGCCGGGTGCGTCTTCCACTTCCATCTCGGCATCGATCAGCCTGAACATGGCCGCCATGTCGATCAGGCCCTGCCGGATCGTGCGGTAGACGAAGCCCAGCAGGTCCAGCGGGCGGAAGAGCTGCAGCAGATAGGTGTTCACGAAAACGAGATCGCCGGTGGTCAGTTCGCCCTGGCTCCAGCCCCAAACGGTATAGGCCATCGCGCCCGCCATCAGCAGGTTGGTGATCAGCGACTGCGCGATGTTGAGCAGGCCGAGCGAGGAATCGGACTTTATCGCCGCTTCCGAATATTCCCGCGCCGCCTTGGCGTAGCGTTCTTCCTCGCGCGCTTCCGCGCCGAAATATTTCACCGTCTCGTAGTTCAGCAGCGAATCGACCGCGCGGGCCAGCGCATGCCCGTCCAGATCGTTCATCTCGCGCCGCAGCTTGGTCCGCCATTCGGTGATGACCTGCGTTACGACGATATAGGCGACCACGGTGGCCGCCGTGGCGAGCACCAGCTCGATCCCGAATTCGACGTAGAAGATGCCCGCGACGAACACGAGCTCGATCGCCGTCGGCGCGATGTTGAACAGCAGGAAGTAGAGCATCGTGTCGATGGTCTTGGTCCCGCGCTCCACCGTCTTGGTGATCTCGCCCGTGCGGCGCGAAAGATGGAACCGCAGGGAAAGGCGGTGCAGCCGGTGGAAGACGTCTTCGGCAAGGTTTCGCGTCGCATCCTGGCCGACGCGTTCGAACACCATGTTGCGCACATTGTCGAACAGCACACTGGAAAAGCGTGCGGCCGCGTAGGCGGCGACGAAGGAAATCGCGACCATCGCCGCTTCGTTGGCGGGGGTTTCCATCGCGTCGACCGCGGCGCGGTAGGCATAGGGCAGGGCGAGCGTGGCGCCCTTGGCGATCAGCACCAGCACCATCGCAACCACGATGCGGATGCGCAGGTCCGTCCGGTCCTTCGGCCACAGATAGGGCAGGAAGCGGCGCAGCGTGTGCCAGCCTTCGGGCGGGGCGCTGTTCGTGTCGGATTTGGTGTTGCTTGGCCCCATCGCGCGCCAGCATGTGGCGATGCGGGGCACGCTTCTCAAGCCGTGGCGGTAGGCGTGCCGCTTCGACTGGCCCTGTGATCAGGCGCTGGCGACCGCGGGCGGTTGCTTGCGAACCACCAGCCGGAACAGTTCAAGCAGCATGTCGCGCCGAAGCACGTAGATTATTCCGAGGTACGCGATAGCGCCCGTGGGCACGAGCACCGCAAGTTCCAGCGGGGCGGGCAGATCGGGCAGGGCGGCAGCGAGCGCACGCACCACCAGCGCCATGCCGCAGGCTGCGCCAAGGCCCGGCGTGATCGCGCCCAGCAGACCGCTCGCAGTGATCCCCAGCGCGCGTCCGCCCATTGTCAGCACGGTGAGAGGCAACAGCGGGCTTGCAAGCACCCACGCCCAGGCCAGCCCGGAAATGCCGTGCGGCAGGCCGATAAGGAAAGCGCCGACCAGGATGGCGGTGACGACCGCGGACGTCTTGGCCGAAAGATCGGGCCGGTCGATCGCGTTGAAGGCGGGTGCGAACAGGATGTAGATCGTGAAGGCCGGCATCGCGAGCGCAAGCGTGCCGACGATCGGGGCCATCTCGGTCCATTTCGGGCCGAAGGCCGTCAGCACCAGCGGCTCTGCCGTGGCATTCATGCCGAGGAAGATCGGGCTGACCACCAGCACGATAAGGCGGATCGCGGTCAGGAAACCGCGCGCCAGCGCCTCGCGGTCCGATTGCAGGCGGGCGAAACTGGGGAAGGCCACATCGTTCAGCGGCGGGATGAAGCGCGCGGTGACGATGGTGACCAGGAAGATGGCTTCGGAATAGAGCCCCACCTGATGAGGATCGAAAGCGCGCCCGGCCAGGAAGATGTCCGCCTGTGTCGCCACCGTCCAGCACAGATGGCTCGCCAGCAACCAGCTGCCATAGGTGAACAGGTTGCCGCTGCCGCGAAAATCGAAGCTTGGCCATACGAGGCTGCGGGCGGCGATGGTCAGCCCGACTGCACGCACGAAGAGCAGCGCGATCGGCGCCCAGATCAGGGTCCACACACCGAAGCCCGCGAGGGCGAGGATCAGTGCGACTCCGGCCGATACGATGGCGGCAATCACGTTCACCACCGCATGCCGTTTGAAATCGAGCGCGCGCATCAGCAGCACTTCGGGAATCGCGATGAAGGGGATGGCGATGAAGATCAGCGTCTGCAGGCGCAGCAGATCCGCCACCATAGGCTGCCCGTAATAGGCGGCGGCCACCGGGGCGAGCGCGAACTGCGTGGCGGCAATGGCGGCATTGACCAGAATCAGCATGCCGAAGGTCTGCTGCACGATTCGCCGGTCGATCTCCTCGCGCTGGATCAGGGCGCTGGCGAACCCATAGCCGTTGAGGAAGGCGAGGAAGGTGACGACCACCTGACCCATGGCGAACAGACCATAGTCTGCCGGGTCGAGGATGCGCACCACGGCGAGCGTCACGCTCCACGTGATGATCTGGGCCACGATCTGCCCACCCGATCGCCACGCGACGGCGGATCGTACGGTGTCGGTAAAGCTCATGATATCCGCCATGCGACAGCCCGCCGCAGCCAGCCGAGAAGATCGCCCGGGCGGCTCGCGACCATGCCCGGGTCCTCGCGCAACGCGCGCAGGAGGTAACGCAACCGCAGTTCGTGGGGGTTGCCGAGGAAAAGGGCGAGCCAGGCACGGGCACGGCGATTGCGGTCCCCGGCCAGCACGATCTCGCGCTCGAGGATACGCTCCACCCGGCGGCGGTTCTCGTACCAGCGGCGGTCGGTCAGGCTGCGATCGTGCCTGCGGTAGTCGTACAATTCCTGCTCCATTGCGTGGAAGCGGAAGCCCGCACGCTCGGCGCGTAGCCAGAAGTCATAATCCTCCGCGCCAAAGAGCGCCTCGTCATAGCCGCCGAGCGATTCGTCCACCGCGCGGCGATAGAGGAAGCAGCACCCGACCACGTTGCGTTCCAGCAGATTCCCGGCCGATTCGGCGGGCATGCGACCCACAACCACTCCGTTCGCATCGATCACCCGGTAACCGGCATGGATGACATCGGCGTCCGGGTGCCGGTCGCGCGCGGCGAGGAGGGCGGCAAACATGTCGGGGTGCAGAAGGTTGTCGTCCGAAGTCCAGCTCAGCCAGTCGGCGCGGGCCCGGGCGAATCCGGCATTGAGCGCGCCGGGCAGCTTGGCGTTGGTATCCAGGGTGATCACGCGCACGCGCGAGTCCTTATTGGAGAAGGCCGCGAGTATCTCGGGCGAGGCGTCGCTCGACATGTCGTCCACTGCGATCAGTTCGAAGTCGGCAAAGCTTTGCGAGAGAATCGATTCGAGCGCTGCGGCGAGGAAGGCTTCGCCGTTGTGCACCGGCAGGACGATGGAAATCGCGGGCGACTGGCTCGCTGTGCCCGCGCGAGGGCGTGCGTACGCCGCCGGCCGCTCGCCGCCGCGCGGCGCCTGCGCACATGAAGGGGAAGAAAGCTCGCTCATTCGAGGCCGGACATAGGCCGCACAGGGTAAAGATACGTTTGCCATCACGCCCGATTCTCCCAGATTCGGTGGGGTTTGCGGTGGAGTCGTGCCCCGGGGCGCCAAAGCCGGGCCGCAGCCGGGGGTCTGAAATGGCAGAATGTATCGTTTTATATCAGGCACTTATGCACAGAGTGACAGAATTTTGAAAAAAGGGGCTTGCCCGAATCCCGACCCCCGCCTAGATGGGCTTCACCGACGCGGCGCTGGCGGCTTCCACCGCCCACCGCTTCGGTCGCCAACATAGTCGGACAGGCCGTCCCCCGGTCATAAGGTCGGGGATCACTGACTGTCCGCCTCTTGCTTTTGGCGGCTCTTTGAAATCGTTGGTTTTTGATGAAGGGACATGTGGGCGACGGCGCCCGGTCTGCGAAGTTTAAGGTCGCAGTAACCGGTATATATAAGCCGAAGCCACATCCATGGGAAACTCCACGTTTCCCACAGATGATGCATGTTCATTCGTATCCATTACGTTTGACAGCAGGTTTCGGCTCCTTGAACTCTTGCTTGTCGGGTTTGCGATCTTCGGATCGTGCCTGGTAGGTGAGTGACACAAACTTGAGAGTTTGATCCTGGCTCAGAACGAACGCTGGCGGCATGCCTCATACATGCAAGTCGAACGAAGCCTTCGGGCTTAGTGGCGAACGGGTGCGTAACGCGTGGGAACCTGCCCTTAGGTCCGGAATAACAGTTAGAAATGACTGCTAATGCCGGATAATGTCTTCGGACCAAAGATTTATCGCCTTTGGATGGGCCCGCGTAGGATTAGGTAGTTGGTGTGGTAATGGCGCACCAAGCCGACGATCCTTAGCTGGTCTGAGAGGATGATCAGCCACACTGGGACTGAGACACGGCCCAGACTCCTACGGGAGGCAGCAGTAGGGAATATTGGACAATGGGCGAAAGCCTGATCCAGCCATGCCGCGTGAGTGATGACGGCCCTAGGGTTGTAAAGCTCTTTCACCGGTGAAGATAATGACGGTAACCGGAGAAGAAGCCCCGGCTAACTCCGTGCCAGCAGCCGCGGTAATACGGAGGGGGCTAGCGTTGTTCAGAATTACTGGGCGTAAAGCGCGCGTAGGCGGTTTGATAAGTTAGGCGTGAAAGCCCGAAGCTCAACTTCGGAATTGCGCTTAAAACTGTCAAGCTAGAGTCCGGAAGAGGTGAGTGGAATTCCCAGTGTAGAGGTGAAATTCGTAGATATTGGGAAGAACACCAGTGGCGAAGGCGACTCA
>MDTE01160251.1_pt1 | contig 36996 bp, 35 predicted proteins | sample 811231 | NCBI WGS metagenome assembly MDTE01 (sample SAMN05326651, study PRJNA326480) | marine metagenome | isolation source: seawater | place: Indian Ocean: Red Sea | collected 2010 | reverse complement strand
TATTTGTCAGCAAATATAAATTCAAAAAAAAATTTAGATCAACATTTAATGCCAGGTTTAAATTATGATGGTATACCAAAAAATTTAAAGAATACTTCTTTTGCATTCCCATATAATAATTTCGAATATCTTTTAAAGTTAATTAAAAAAAAAAATATTGGTATTATTAAAATGGAAGTAATGAGAAATATTGAGCCACAAAATAACTACCTTCAAAAAATAAGAAAAATTTGTGATGAAAAAAAAATAATATTAATTTTTGATGAGTGCACATCTGGTTATAGAGAAAATATGGGAGGTATTCATTTAAGATTTAAAGTAAATCCAGACATGGCTATTTTTGGTAAAGCTTTGGGAAGTGGTTACGCAATTAATGCAATAATTGGTAAAAGAAAAATAATGAAAAAAGCTGAAAATACTTTTATTAGTAGCACTTTTTGGGGGGAGCGAATTGGATATACAGCTGCCTTATCAACAATAAAAGAGTTTAAAAGATTGAAAGCTTTTTCGAAAATCGAGGACAATGGAAAATATATAAAGTCAATTTGGTTACATTTGTCAAAAAAATACAACGTAAAAATAAAAATAAAAGGAACAAATGCAATACCCTCATTTGAATTTATTAAAAATCATGCAAAAAATAAAACATTTCTTACTCAAGAAATGTTAAAAAATAAAATTTTAGCTACCAACATGATTTACATAACTATTTTTCATAACAAAAATAATATTAAAAAATATGTAAATGTTTTAGATAAAGTATTTAGTGATATTTCAAAAAAAAATATTCACAATATTCTTAAATCTAAAATATGCTTTAAACCAATTAATAGAATAAATTAATCAATGAAACATATACCCTACGGTAGACAGTTCATAGATAATAAGGATAAAAAATTTATATTAAGATCTTTATCTAATGATCTAATAACTACAGGTCCTTTTGTTGAAAAATTTGAGAAACATTTAAAAAAATATCTTAATTGTAAATATAGTTATGTATGTAGCAGTGGAACTGCTGCAATTCATCTAGCCATGCTTTCTATTGGATTAAAAAAAAATGATATCATTTTAATGCCAGCAATCAATTTTATAGCCTCATATAATATGTCAAAAATTATTGGATTAAAAATTTTTCTAGTAGATGTTGATGAATTTACTGGTCAAATTACTCCAGAAAAAATATTAGAATGTATAAAAAAAAATAAACTAAAAAAAATTAATGCCATTTTAACTATGTTTCATGGTGGTTATCCAGAAAATATAAAAAAATTTTATGAAATTAAAAAAAAATATAATTGTTTTATAATTGAAGATGCATGCCATGCATTGGGTTCAGAATATAAATATAAAAATAAGACAAATAAAATTGGCTCATGCGTGCATGCAGATATTTCAACTTTTTCTCTACACCCACTTAAAACTATTACAGCTGGAGAGGGAGGAATTGTAACTTGTAATAATTCAAAAATTGCAAAAAATATCAAGCTATTTAGAAGTCATGGAATTTTAAGAAATAAAAAAAAACATTGGGAATATGATGTTTTAAGACATGGTTTTAATTATCGGTTATCAGATATTAATTGTGCATTAGCTTTGTCTCAATTGAAAAAAATTAATTTTTTCATGAAAAAAAGAAAAAATATTTACCAAAATTATTTGAGGAGATTTAAAAATTTTTCTCAATTTATCAGATTTCCAAAATATTCTAAGGATATTATACCTTCCTACCATTTATTTTTATTAAATATTTCATTTAAAAAACTCAAAAAAAATAAAAATAATTTTATGAAGTTTTTAAAAAGAAAAAATATTTTTGTTCAGCAACACTATATTCCAATTTACAAATTTAGTATTTATAAAAAACAAACCATTAATTTTTCTGGAGCTGAAAAATTTTTTAATAACTCTATAAGTCTGCCAATATTTGTAAACTTAAGTAAAATTGACCAAAATAAGGTTATCAAAGAAATAAAAAATTATTTTAATTTATAATTCCTAGAAAAAAATTAAGGAATATAATTTATTATGTCTATTTAAAAAAAAATTGATTACAAGGTATTATTATAATAATGAATAACGGTGTTTTTCTTCCAATTGAAATTACTAAAAGAGAATATGTTAGTAAACTTTTACTATCCATAGAATTAATAAAAAAAAAAATGCCAGTTATAATAGGACATAAAAGTCATGTTATTAAGTTGGCACTAGATACTAACGAGCCAGGAATTTTTTTTAATAAAGGGACAATGGCAGGGGGAATGGAAAATATTTATAAGAAATTAAAGCAAAAAAATTTTGGTTTTGTAGCTCAAGATGAAGAGGCCGGTGTCATATTTGATAATTTTGAAGATTTTTTTAACGACAGGCCTTCACTAGGCTCGATTGATAAACTTGACCTTTTTTTTGCATGGGGAAATGAAGAATATAATTTTTTAATTAAAAAGTTTGGAAAAAAGATAGTAAATAATTTAGGCGGCTTAAGATCTTGTTTTTGGGGCGACTTAGGTAAGGAATTTTATAAAACAAAAACTCAAAAATTAAAAAAAAAATATGGCAATTATATTTTGCTTGTATCAAATCTTGCAACTTTCAACTCTTTTTTAGGAAAAGAAAAAGATTTAAAACTTGAATCCAAACGTGAATTTTTTAATTTAGATGAATATAACAAACTATATCAAACGGAAAAAAATACCTTTTTACAATATATAGAGCTTGTAGAATTAATTACTACTGAACTAAAAAAAAATGTAGTGATTAGACCCCATCCTTCAGAGGGTATGAAGGGATGGAAAGAAGCTCTTAAAGGTTTAAAAAATGTTTTTATAGAAAATGATGGCGATCTTTTGCCTTGGATATTAGCATCAGATTTCATAATTCAAAACAATTGTACTTCAGCAATTGAAGCTTCTACTGTTGGAATTCCTGTTGTCACTTATTTAAATGATGATCGTGAACGTACATATTTGAGTAAAGGAAAAGAGAATATTCCAAATAAGATTTCAATTAATATATATGGAAAAAAAAAATTCATTGAAAATGTGAATGATATAAAAATGATTTGGAATGAAAATGAAAATAAATTAAAAAGAGAAAAACTTTTAGAAAGAAAACTAAAAGATTATGGGACCACAAAAAGTGCTGAAAAAATAGCTCAAAAAATTATTGAATATAGCGGCAAACCTAATTCTAATGGAAATGAAAATATTGGCAGAGATAGTTATTTGTATGATATTTTAGAAATAATTCGTACTTTTAAACTTAGACCAAAAAGAACTAGTACTATTATGGATATAAACAAAAGAGAAACACTGACTTATGATAGAGTTCAAAAGGATATTCAGAAATTACTAAATATCATGAAACTTAATATTAAAATTAAAATCAAAAGAATTAAACCTAATACTTTTTATCTTTCACCTTTGGAGATTGATGATGGAAAGTGATGTTAAAATTTCTGTAGTAATCCCCACCCTTAATACTAGATCAAATTTTTTAAAAGAAGCTTTAATTTCAATTGAAAAACAGACCTATTTACCTTTAGAGGTAATTATAGTTAACAATGGAGAGAAAGACTTAGATATATCTAATACAAGCTTAAATATTCAGCATTTTAAAATTGTTTTCAAAGGCGGTGTTGCACAAGCGAGGAATTTTGGTGCTTGTCTAGCTAATGGTGAATACATAGCTTTTCTTGATGATGACGATCTTTGGGGTCACGATTATCTTAAAAATATAAAAAAGCATATAGATAATGATTATCCAGATTGTCTAATTGGTAAGTTAGATCAACTTATAAATAATAAAATTACACCTTTTAAAAGTGCACATGGAAAAATTAATAAAGATATAATTTTAATGAGAAATCCAGGTATTACAGGAAGCTCTGTTGTAATAAAGAAAAATATTTTTATGATTTTAGGTGGGTATAATCCAAAACTTCCACCAAGTGAGGATAAGTCCTTAATTTTAGAGCTTATTAATAGAGGCGCTAAAATTGTTACTGTTCCTGAAAGTCAGGCAATTATAAGACAATATGAAGTTGATAGGTTAACTAGTAATAAAAGTACACTGCATGAAGGTATTTTTCAGTTTTACAGAGCCTATAAGGGTCAGATGAATTTAAATCAAAAAATAATAAATTTATACAAAATACACAAATATCTTTGGTTATCAAAAAAAAAAATTGTAAGTGGTTTAATTTTTATTTTTTTATTTATAATTTTGAAACTAATTAAATATATTAGATAGTTTTTTAATATTTTCTTTAATTTTATTTTTAAAAAAAATATTTAATTCAATTTTATTTAATTCATCTTCAATTAATTTATATCTTTTATAATTACTGTTTATTTTTTTATATTTTAATAACTTTTCTACAAAATGATTTGCATTTAATTTTCCAAATTTATATTTAGAAATATTATACAAATAGTCATTTAAAAGAAAATTTACAAATAACTTCCAATTTTTGAGATCCTTTTTTTTTAATTTATTTTTATAAAACAATTTTATGTATTTAAATAAATCGTTTTTTTTTTTGATCTCGTAGCATATATTCTTATTTGATAATTCAAATTTACCAACAATTATAGAGGGTTTATTATAAAACATAGCATCACAAATTAAAGATGAGGCAATTGTAATAAAAAGATCTGACTTTTTTATTAAATCAATGGCATTTACATTTCTTAAAATAGTAATATTTTTTGGTATCAAATTTTCATAAAGTTTAAATATTCTATCTTTAGGATGTGGTTTAAAAATAATTTCTAGATTTTCAAATTTTTTACTTATTTTGCTTATATCTTTCAGTAATTCAAAATGAGAATTGTAAAGGGGTGAAGTTTCTGAATTTTTATATGGATAGAAACCATGCCAAATTTCGTTTGTACCAGCAAAAAAAATTGTTTTTTTTGAATTTGTTGTTTTTCGTTTATTAATGTTATGATTTATTTTGAATGCCCATTTATCTTTTAATTTTTCATAAATTTTAATAAATTTATTATAATGAATTAAATTAGAGTACCCCAAAATTTTTTTTTTAGTTACATAAGATTTTCCATAAATGCCTTTTTTTTCTAATACAATTGTTTCATTTAAAAGTCCTCTTTCTGAAATTAAATAATTGATATTAAAATAGTTACAAACAACTTTAAATATTTCACAAAAAGGATGATATTCTGTCCAAACTATTGCTAGTGAAGGTCTATATTTGTTTAAAAAATATAAATAATTATAAATTAAACAATTAATTTTGTTTTTAATAAATTTTAAGTTTTTGTTTTCATAATATAGTTTTAACGTCTTTTCCCATTCATTTTCTTTTTTTTTGGAAAGTTTAAGTATATTTTTAATTTGCTTTATGTTTCCTTTAATAAAAAATTTTTTATAATTTAATATGCTGGTTTCAAATTTTGGTTTTTGAATATTGGTATCAGACAATACTACTAACCTAAACTTATCTTTATTTAGAATTTTATTTATTTCGTTAAAAAATTTTGTTTTTTCTTTTGTAAAATTATCAAAATTTAAGAAAACAATATTATTCACAGCAATTATAATTAAATTTTTTCAATTTAGGTTTTAAAAAATGGGTGATAATTATCTAAATTATTTTTTTTTGGAAGAGAATTTATCCATTTAAAATATTTTTTAAGACCTATATTTAAGTTTGTAAATTTAAAATTTGGAAATTTATTTCTCAAATAATTATTATTTGCGTGAAAACCAAAAGAGTCTCCAGGAGTATTTTTAGATACTTTTATTTTATAATTTTTTAAATTATTGATCTTTAATATTTCATTTATTAAATTTTTAACTTTAATTTTTTTGGAGGATGTTAAATTCAGAATTTCAAATTTTTTTAATTTTTTATTGTTTAATGCTTTAGCTAATATTTCGGCACAGTCCTCAATATAAGTAAAATTTCTAAATCTATTTATTGAACCTTTAACTATTATAGGTTTTTTTTTCCAAACATAAGAGCAGAAAATACTAACCATACCTTTTTTTAAGTTATTAAGATTTTCTCCTGGTCCATAAGTATTGAAAACTCTAAATATATAAGTTTTAATACTTGTACCATGAAGTAGCTGTTTTAAAAATAACTCTCCTGAATACTTCGAAATTCCATATATAGAATCAGGCTGTATTTTAGTTTTCTCTTTAATTATTTTTTCATTAGATCCATAAACCGCAACAGTGCTAGTATATATAAATTTTTTACATTTTATTTTTTTTGCTAAATTTCCTAGCAAATATGTTCCATAAGCATTAGTAATTAAATCATTTTTTGGATCATCGTAAGCACCCTCACTTCCAGATTGTGCAGCAAGGTGATAAATTACATCTGGTTTCCATTTTTCAATTTTTTTTAAAATTTTTGTATTTACAATATCCCCTTTGATAAATCTGTTTTTTGGATTTAAATAGGGTATTGCCCCTTTGTTATGCAATAAATCTACAACAAATACTTTATTATTTTTATTTGAATTTAGCTTTTTAACTAAATAGGCGCCAAGAAAACCAGCTCCTCCGGTAACTAAAATTTTTGTCATTAATTTTTTTTATTTATATTATTAAATAAATGTTCTGCAAATGAAAATTCTAAAGGTGTATTGATATCATATCCTTCTATTTGATTTAATTTGAAAAAATATGGTTTTCTTCCTATTAAAGTTTTTGTTTTAAACATCTGCTCTGTTAAAAGAATATTTATAGCAAAATTTAATTTGACTATGTCGGGAAGATTTTGGGAATTTGGACTTTTTTTAGGATTAAAATTAATTGGTTTATTTTTCATAAATAAAAATTCCTTAACTTCTGAAACAGTATTAAAACTGTCAAACTTATTTTTATATTTTTTGAAAACACCTATAAATTCTCTATAAGTTTTTTCTTTAACTAGAGGGTTAGTACAATGAGTGAACATTATATATCTGCTATTAGTATTCTTCGCGATATTTGACCAAAATTCACTATTAGTACAATTTGAACTAGCATAATATTCATCTCGTTTAAAAAAACCAACATTAAGCTTTTTGGCTATTTGAATTGCTTCGTTAGAGTTTGTATTGATGATAATTTCATCTAGTTCCTTAATTTTCTTTAAAGTTAAAATTTTGTGGATTAACAAATTTTTTTTTGAAAAAGGTTTTAAATTTTTATTTTTTACTCTTTGAGAACCTTTTCTTACTGTGACGACTGCTACTAATTCTTTTTTCATTATTTACTTTAGAGCATAAATTGATATTGAAGTAAAATTATATGATGTTGGAGTAATAGAAATTATTTTTTTTGATTTTTCGTTAGCAGAGTAAGAAAAAAATATATCATTAACAATTTTAGTTCGTCTATCATTGTGCTCATATCCATCAAATCCAGCCAATAATATTCTTGATGCATCTCCACTTGTAGCTATAGAAAGTGCATAAGCGACATTGTAAAGTTTTGGAATTAATGCAGATTCTTTATAAAATTCAAATTTATTATCTTTAAGACCTATACCAAAATCTAAAAGTTTTATTTTTTTCAATTTTTTAAGGTGGAAATCTGATAGAAGCGTTTTTGGTACTATAAGAGGAGATTTTATTGATTGATATAATTTGGCATCAGCAATTAACCTCAAAGGATTGCAGGACAAATAAAAATCAATTAAATTTTTATTTATTTTTGTATTTGTATTAAGTGCAATCACTATAGGTTTTTCTTTTATAATATATAATTCAACTTCTTTTAAATACTCGTTTAATTTAGGTCCAGAGGATATTAGCAATACCTCTTTACCCTTTATTTTTTTTGCTGGTTGCCAGGATCCTTTTAAGAGTTTAATTGGTTTTTGAAATTCTGATCTAACTAAATTGACATCATATTTAGTACCTTTATTATCTTTAAGCTGATTTATGGCCTCTAAAATTTCTATTTCATCAAGCTTTATAGAAAGCATTTCCTGAATATAAGTCGGATGTATTCCGTGTTTTCCTGCAAGATAGTAAAATGGGTTTGTCCCCCAATTGTAAAAATTTTTTAATTCCTTAAAGTGATTTTTAATTAATTTTAAAATAGGAACTATATTTGTTTTTTTTTTTAATAATTTGTTTACCTCTAAAACCAAATATTCTGTTTTTGCGTTTCCTGGCCCTCTACCCATACCAGTTATTGTTGAGTCTACCCAAGAAACACCTTCTTTAATTGAGGTTAAAGAATTTGATAACGCATGCTCTAAATTATCATGTGCATGGATACCCAAAGCTCCTTTCCAGTTTTTACGAAATTCTTTAACTATCTTTATAATATCATTTGATCTCATGCTACCTAAACTATCTGCAAAATAAAGTACATCAGGTTTATATATATTTGATTTTTTTGTAGCTAAATAAATATTCTCTTTTGATTGCTCTGAAATTTGCATAAGGTTGATGCAAACAATATAACCTTTTGATTTTAAAATTTTGCATACCTCAAGTGCATTTTCGAACTCTTTAAAATGAGCGGCTATTCTAATAAAATTTATTTTAGACTCTTTTTTATTTTTAAATAATTTATTGATAATTTTATTTCTTTCCAATTTTTTAAGCATTAATTCTGACATATTTACCATCACTCCTAATTTCAATTTTCTAGGAACTACTAAATGATCGATATAACTATCAGTTGTGTACCAATTTGGTCCTTTAAATTCTTTTTTATTTAAAGACCTAAATCCAAGCTCAACATACTTGATACCCGATTCTGAAACAGATTTTAAATATTCGTTTACGAGATTATTAGGAAAGTTCCAGTTGTTATAATATCCTCCATCTCTTAGCGTACAATCAATAATATTTATTTTATTCATTTAATTAAAATTTATTTATATTTTTCTTCTTGTCTTTTTGGGTAAAATGCATCAAAGCCAATAGCACCATTTGAAATACCACCATGTGAATTAAAACTTGCAATATCTACGCCATAACCTGAAGAAAGTTTGTTTTTAATATTTTCAACATAAAAATCCATGTCTCCTTTTACTACCCATGTGAGCTGTTCATTTTTGTGACCTTGGTCGTGAAATTTAAAACCATCCTTTAAATTAAATAAAACTAAATTGAGATCCTTTCCATAAAAAACTCTTGAAATACATTGTCCTCCCCAAATATCATTAGGGATAATATCTTTTATAAAATTAAAAAAAATATGTTTTTCTTCTTGAGGTTTTAATTCTTCAGCTGAGATAATGAAAATTTGGCTATCAGTTAAGCTTTTTATTTCAAAGACTGAATCATTTGAATATATATTCAATGCATCAAATTCTTTTAATACGAAATTATTATGATTTAATTTAAATTCAACTTCACCACTGGTAGCAACAAAAATCTTTTCCTTTTTGGCTATATCAAAATGTTTAGAAATAATTAAATCACTTTTAATAGTTATATTTTTTGGCAATTCTAATCTTATTACAATCAAACCATTCCAGCCTTTAAACTCTGATAAAAAAAACTTATTTTCTATTAATTTATTTTCAAATTCAAAGTATTTTGATTGAATGTTTTTCATAATAACATTTTATATTCTATAAATACTATTCTGTAAAAAAATTTTTTTTTCTGGATGTTGATTTTACTTTAACTTGATTTTTCCAAAAAGAATTTTGATTAAGACCTTTTTTTCTATTCTTAGATAAGGAGCTTGAGTTTTTGATATCAAAATCATAATCTATATAAAAATACTTTCTGTCTGAATTTCCATTGTATTTACTTACAGCATGATATGCCCATGGAACATTTAAAAAAAACACACAAAAATTTTTATTAATTTTGTAATTCTTTTCAATTTTTAAATTTTTTTTTGATGGAAACACATCGTATGTTTGCCCTTTTTTTATAACTCTATACATTTGTAAATTTCCACCTTTATTTATTTCCGAAGTTGGATAATAAATTCCAGAAATTAAATGATCTCTTCTATCTAAATGTGGGCTTTTTACATAGCCCTTTTTCATAAGCGCAAAATTCATGTTATATCTAATTTTAGACTTCACAAATTCTTTACTAACATTTTTTTGTATCTCATTTTCAAATTTTTTTAAAATTATAGGTTTAATTTTTTTTAAATTATCATTTGTATTTTTAAAAATTTTTATTTTTAGTAAATTTTTAAAAATTTTTGAATCAGGCATTATAGTTTTTTTTGTTTCAGATGAACTTTGAAAAATTATTTGATTTTTATTTACATTATTGAATTCAGGTAGAGATTTATTTAATTTTTCTAATGTTTCTTTTGGGAGAAAGTCTTTGATTATGAAATGAGGAAAAGGGTTTAAATTTATTTTTGATTTCTTTATTTTTTTTTTTAATACTTTAATCATAATAACCTTATTAAGCTTATTTGATTATTAATTTGGAATCAAATATAAAAACCGATATCTTTAAACTATAAAGTTTAAATTTCTAAAACAAAAAAATAGAATTTTTTGAATGAAAAAAAATTATAATCAGTTAAATAATAATCCTATAGAACTTATCTATATTCTTGGTGCTGGCCATTGTGGATCAACTATTTTAAATCTATGTCTTGATAGACACACTTCAGTATTTGGCGCGAGTGAAATTATTACACTTAATCGTAAAAGTCCAGGATGGTCCGGTGATAATAATATCCTTTCCCAGCCATTTTGGTCTAAAGTAAATAATGTTATGTACAAAGACTATGGTGAGAAATTAGATGAAGTTGCATTTAATCTTAGTGCATCATCACCGTCTCATAAGCAAGATATAAAACAAAATAAAGCAGCATTAGAATCTATCTTGAGTGTTTCTGAGAAGAAAATTATTTGTGATGCCTCTAAAAATGCAAAACGTCTAGACGCACTTCTAGCTAGTAATTTATTTAGAGTTCATGTTATTTATCTTGTGAGAGATGGAAGAGCTATCGTACATGCATATCGTCGTAAATATGGTAGTTGGTGGCCTGGTTTGTTTAATTTAATAAGTACTGACCGAGCGGCACGTCGATTGATGAATAAGTTTGGAGCCGATAATTGGTTGACAGTTCGTTATGAGGACTTTGCTAGTGACTTAAAGGGCACACTTCTTAAAATTTGTAATTTTACTCAAATAAAATTTGAAACTGAAATGCTCTATCCAGATACCTCCAAATTTAATGGTATAGGTGGTAACCGACTTATAAAATATCCAGTTGAGGGAATCAAATTGGATGATGCTTGGAAAACCGAAATGCCAGATATGGTTCGTGCTTTAACTAATATAACAGTTTCAAGTTTTAATCGTAGGCATGGTTACTAAAAAATTACAAAAGTAATGTTATTTCATTAATTAGTTACAAAACTGTATTTATATAATTTTAATAATTTAAATTATATTAGAATATAATACTAATTTAGTGCTATAAATATTTTTCCACAAAATATTAAATTGTAAATTTTATGAAAATTTTGTACATTTCAAAATCTATCATACCTTCAAGGGCAGCAAACAGTATTCATGTTATGAAAATGTGCCAAGCCTTTGCTGATAATGGACACGAAGTAACATTGTTAGCACCAGATATAAAAAATCGATATGAAAAAAATGTGTTAAATATATACGAATATTATGGTGTAAAAAAAAATTTTGTCATTAAAAAACTTTTACATCCAAATAATAAAGTTGGAGCTGCTGCGTATACAATTGCAATTTTTTTCTTTTTACTTTTTAATAGAGATTTTGAATTAATCTATGGAAGATTTTTGCATGGCATTTATGTAGCTACATTGCTAAAAAATAAATCAATATATGAAACACATTTACCTGTTTCAGATAAAATAAATCATAGACTTTTAGTTTTTAAACAACTTATAAATAACAATTATTTGAAGAAAATGGTTGTTATATCTCAAGCTTTAAAAAATATGTATTTAATTAAAGGTTATTTAAATAATCATAAAATACAGGTAGCACATGATGGAGCAGATACTGTGGAAAATTTTAATAGCAAAATTGAACTCAAAGGTGGAAATGAAAATTTAAAAGTTGGTTATGTGGGTCATCTTTATAAAGGCAGAGGAATACAGACACTCATTGAGTGTGCTAAAAAATTGAATAATATCACTTTTCATTTTGTAGGTGGATTAAATAAAGATATTGAATATTGGAAAAGTTATATAAAAAAATTGAATTTAGAAAATGTTTATTTTTATGGTTTTGTCTCACCCGTTGAAACAATAAAATATCGAAATTCATTTGATATTTTATTGGCCCCTTATGAGAAAAAAGTTTCAATATTTGGAAACCATGAATCAGACACAAGTAAATTTATGTCTCCTCTTAAAATTTTTGAATATATGGCTCATAAAAAACCTATTATTGCATCTGACTTACCTGTAATTAGGGAAGTACTTAATGAGAAGAATTCAATTTTAGTTGAAAGTGATGATATCGAAATGTGGACAAATTCAATTGAAAAGTTAAATGATTTTAAAATTAGAGACTCTATAGCTAGCCAAGCACTGAGAGATTTTGATAATTATAGATGGAAAAATAGAGCATTATTAGTTTTAAAAAATTAAGCAAAAAATTAAGTTTAATTATTAATTTTACCTTAGTCTAAAAAAATATTTACTTTTATTTAAGTAATTTTTTTTTAATTAAATCATTTAAAAGAGTTTGATACTTTAGGTTTGAAGTTGTGATTAAGTTATATGTGCTATATTTAAATTTAAATAAAAAAACCAACCTTAAAAAACGAAATATGATTAAAGGATAAAAATAATATAATTTCATGCTTTTGAGGTAATTTCTTTTAGCTAAGAATAGTTTATATTCTTGTTTTAACTTATATTTAAAATTAATTTTTTCTGGTATTCGAACAAATAATAAGGGGTTTTTTAAAAGTCTAAATTGACAGAAGTTTTTGGCTCGTAATAATAAATCTTGGTCTTGAGCCACAATAATATCAGGATTGTATTTAAAATTTCTAAAAAATTCTGCTTTTGCCATCCAGGTCATATGAGGTAAACCAAAAGTACGTAGATAAAAATTGACGTTTTTAGGGTCATATAGCTCAAAGTTTGAATGACCTATCACTTTATTATTGTTAAATAGAATAATATTAGATGCAACTAAATCAATATCAGGATTGTTTGTTAAATAATTCAATTGAACTTCAAGTCGTTCAGGTATAGCAACATCATCCCCATCCATTCTTGCTATATAATTTCCTTTAGCTTTTTCAATACCTCTCATTATAGATTTTGTCCCACCAATATTTTTTTTATTTTCTAAATAAATTATTCTATTATCATTAAATGATTGAATTATGTGTTTTGTATTATCTGTAGAAAAATCATTTATAACAATTAGTTCGAAATCACGATAATTTTGAGTCAGAATAGAGTTTATTGAATCAAATATAGTTTTTTCATTGTTGTATGTTGGAAGAATAATGGATATCATTTTATTAGCATGTAAATTCTTTTATAAAAAATAAAATAAAAATAAATCATTAGAATAAGCATAGAAATTGAATAACAATATAGATAACTTTTAACTGTTAGAATTTGCAAGTAGACACCAATTGTTAGTGATACAAATAAACAAAAAACTAATGCTAATGGCTTCTTCATTAAAATTATTTGGTTTTCTGCAACGAACAAAATTTTTAGTGTATTAATTATGGATATTGATAATGTAATAACTGATAAAGGTATAAGAAAAGATGAAATTTCAAAAAAATTAATATTTTTTCCAATCCAAATTGAGAGTATTTTTTCTAAATTTAAATTAATTATAATTATAAGTAATACTAATATTACAAATTGAACATTTATTAGTCGGGAAAAATATTTTTTTCGTTTTATTGATTTTAACTCTACTGATTCATATATTTCTGGAGTTAAATAAACAATTATTGGAGAAATTGTAAGAGGTATTGCGGAACTAATCATAAAAGCAATTGCAAAATAAGATATTGAAATTGGATCCAGAATACCAAAAGTCAAAACTTTATAAAATTGTTGAGTTAACAAAAACAAAATAATAATCATCCCAAAATTATTTTCATTAAATTCTGGTATAATTTCATTTTTTTGATTTGAAAGTTGATTTATTTTATTCTTGAAAATATTTGATATAAAAATTCTTTGAATAACTAACAAAAAACAAGAAAAAACAATTACTGCTAAAATAAGAATGTTGATATTTATTTCACTGAGATAAGATAAATAAATTATTGTAAACCATTTAAAAACTGTAATAACAAAAGCCCAAATATGTAATTTATAATGTTGCTTAAGTCCGTTTAATAATTCAGCATAATAAAATCCAAATATATTTATTAATACTGCTATAGCTATAAAAAAAAATGTAAATTTAATTCCTTTAAAAAATGGATAATTATTCGAATTAAGTATAATTAATGCTGCAGATAAAAATAATACTCCAAAAATAAATCTGATTAAAATTTTTTGTTCATATTTATAAAATATTTTAATACTTTCAGCGGTTTTTTTATTTTCTAAGAAAATATTAATCATTAATCTTCTAACAATCTCACTACTTCCAAAAAGAATAAAGTAAATAAGTGGGAATAAAATATTTATTAATGCAAATAATGACCAATGTTTAAGACCTAAATTAGAAATTAAAATCGGAGTAGCAATTAAATTACCTAACAATGCGCTAAATGGACTTAAATAGTTTACGTATAATTGTCCTTTTTTAAAAGCTTCTTTGTACATAATTTTTAATTTGAATTAATTCCTTTAACTTATTTATAAATAAATTCACCTTATCACATTAAAAATTTATAATCTTTTTTTTATAAATCATTATATTTTACTAATAGAGTCATAAAAAATATTGTTCATATGAAGCACTTGATGTTGTCTAAATATTCATTATTTATTAAATAGTATTTATATTGTAATAAATTTAATGATCGAAAAGTTTTTATCAAAAAAAATTGAACTCTGGTTAGTCTTAATTATTTTAATTCTATTTTTTATTGGTACGGTATTATTTGGTGGTTTAGTAAGAAGTTACTTAATTGCTGGTAACAGATTTGGAGTTTTAGGTGAAATTGCTATATTTATGGCGGAACTACCCACCAAACCAGCAAAAATTTTGAATAATATTTTTGTATCTAAATATTTATCAGATCAACATAAATTTATAGATGTTGAAGAAGAAACTTTTTTTTATAAAAAAAAATCTAGAAGTGATTTAGGTTATGTATTAATTAGCAGACATGATGATCTAACAAAAACAAATGTTGTTGAATTATTAGATTTGAATTTACAAAATGTTATTTATAAGTGGCAAAATAACAGTCATGACACAATCGACCATCCTCTGCTTCTTGATGACGGTAGTCTGATTACTAAAGATTATTCTTCTGGAAATTTGTTAAAAATTGATAAATGTTCAAAAACAAAAATTATTAATGATAACAATTTTTTACACCATAGCACAGAACTAGACGCAGATGGAAATTTATGGATACCAATTCGCTATCACCCAAATTCTAAAACTTCCCAGTCACTTGGATTAGATAATATTGGTTTTAAGGATGATGGAATTGCTATGTTTAATTTAAATGGAGAATTGTTATATAAAAAAAATATTTTTGAAATTATAGTTGAAAACAATTTGGAGGATATAATTTTTTCAAATCCACCTAGTCTTGACTACATACACTTGAATGATATTCAGCCAGTTTTGGAAGATGGAAAATTTTGGAAAAAAAATGATCTTTTTTTAAGCATTAGAAATCAATCAATAATAATGCTTTTTCGTCCATCTACTAATCAGATTATTTGGTATAAAAAAGGACCTTGGTCAAGACAACATGATGTTGATATAATAGACAAAACGAGAATTTCAGTTTTTGATAATAATAAGTCTAATAAATTGGGAATTACTGAATTTAATGATTATATCATCTATAATTTTCAAACCAATAAAGTTGAGTTGCCTTTTTCGGAAACTTTTAAAAAATATAAAATTGCTACTCCAACCCAAGGCCTAAGTGAAACAATTAATGATAAGGAAATTTTAATTGAAGAGTCTGATTTTGGTAGATTAATGATTGTTGATAAGAATTCCAAAGTTTTATGGCAATTTCATAATAAAAACGAGAAAGGTGAGTCATTTATTTTGAGTTGGAGTAGATACATGGAAAAAAAATCTTTAAATAATATTACTGAGTTATTAAGAAATTCAAATTGTAGTGGTTAGAACCTAATATTATAATATTAATAATTTAAATTTTTGATTAAATAATTAGGATAAAAAAACTTTATTTAATTATTTAGATAAATTAATTATGTAGATCATATTAAGGCCTAAAAAAGTTTAATCTATGTTATTTATGTTATATATGATTAAAAATCGTTAGTTGAAAAAATTTGACCACTAGTTAAAATTAAATATGTTTAAATTATTTTTTTCTTCTTTGTTATTTTTATTGATTACCACTTCATCATTTGCTTACTTAGGACCTGGTATAGGAGGAGGTGTTATTGCCGCTACACTTGGTATTATACTTGCGATTTTAGCTGCTATTTTTGGCTTAATATGGTTTCCAATAAAAAGATTGATTAAAAATAGAAAAAAACAAAAAGATCACCATTCAAACAAAGTTGATTAATCATTTTTTATTAATTTGTTTATCTATAATTGTATATGAATTTATTATTTATTATAAGTTTACTAACTACATTAAGTTTAATATAAAGATATATCAGAAAATATTTAACTTATTCAAACTAAAAAGTACTTCAGATTTTAGAAAAGAAAAATTAATATTAAATTATTCAAAATCATTATTTTTAATTTCAATAAAAATTTTAATAATAATAATTTTGATATTAATTTTGATTTATATTATAGATATTTTTTTTAAGTCATTTATAGAATTAGTTTTTTCAACTATTGGAATTATTGAATTAAGTATATTTGTTGCAATATATCATTTATTTAGAAAAAAAATTAATGCAAAAATATAGTCGTATTCAAAAATATTTTCATGAATTTGTTTTTAGTAAAAAATTTATAAATAAATCCTTATTTGAGTTAGAAAAGATTATTTTTCTTAAAAATATAGAAATTCAAAATCAATCACATATTTTTATTAGTAGCCTACCTAGATCGGGTACTACTAGTTTATTAAACTTCTTATATTCCACTAATCAATATGCTTCTTTAACTTATAAATGTATGCCATTTTTATTTTCACCTAATTTGTCAAAGCTATTTAATAAAAAGAATATCTTAAAAAGAGAAAGAATACATAGAGATGGTATAACTTATGATATAAATAGCCCTGAGTCATTTGATGAGGTATTTTTTAATACTGATGAAGAGTTCCTGAAAAATGAATTATTAAATTATTTTCAACTAATATGTATTTCAGAAAATAAAAAAAAATATTTAAGTAAAAATAATCTTAATTTTAAAAGAATAAATTTAATTTCAAAATTTTTACCAAATTGTATTTTTTTAATTCCAATTAGAGAACCCTTGCAGCACTCGTATTCTTTATTAAGACAACATATAAATTTTAGCCGTTTACAGAAAGAGGATGATTTTATTCTGAAGTATATGAATTTTCTTGGACATAATGAATTTGGCATAAATCACAAACCATGGAATAATCCTACTGATTATAAAGACTTAGGTAAAATAGATTATTGGCTAGAACAATGGTGTTTATTTTATGAAAATATTATAAATAAGTATCAGTCAAATAAAAATTGTCATTTCGTAATTTATGAAAAATTGATAAACCCAAGTTATGTAAAAAATCTAATTAACAAAATAAATTTAGTTAAAATTGACAATTTAGACTTTAATTATTTTAAGAATTCTAATAAGCAAAATGTAGATGTAAAATATTCCATAAATGTTTATAAAAAAGCTTGTGAAATATATGATTATTTTAAATTTAACTAATTTAAAAAAATGATAAACAATTTTGCTTCAAAATTTGTAAAAAAATTTCATAATTCAATATTTGGCACAAACTTTGCAAGTATATTTTTAGAAAATTGTATAGCCAGTCTACGAGGTAAAAAAAATAAATTTTACTATAATAAAAAAGATAAAATTTTTATAGTCTCAGAAAATTCAATCAAAAGAAAATTTATTAATAAAGTAAGAGGATTTGCATTTTATCGAAATGGGATCAAAAGCAGAGGTAAATTTTTAATTACTAGTTATTGTCTTCAAAATATTAATTTTGATGAGAATGATGTTATAATAGATTGTGGAGCTAATTTTGGCGATTTATTTATAGGATTAGAAGATAATATCGCACCAACTAATTATATAGCCATTGAACCAAACCCATCTGATTTTGAGGTTTTAAAACAAAACTCACCTAAATCAATTCTTGTAAATAAAGCTTTAGGAAATTTAAATGGAACAATGCCTTTTTATGTTTCTACCGAAGATGGAGACTCTTCATTGGTAAAGCCAACAAAATTTGAAAAAGTAATTGATATTCCAGTTGTTCGGTTAGATAAGTTAACAAAAGAATTGAATTTAGACAAAATTAAACTTCTTAAAATTGAAGGAGAAGGTTATGAGCCTGAAATTTTAGAAGGAGCTGGTAAAATTTTGAATAAATGTGAATATATTGCAGTAGACGGTGGCTATGAGAGAGGACCTAACTGTGAGCAAACATTTACAACTATAACAAATTATTTATTAAATAATGGTTTTGAAATGAAAGATATTTACTTTCCTTGGTATAGAGCATTATTTATAAGAAAATAAAGAAAAATTTTATATAAACAACTATATTATGAAAATATTAGTAACAGGTTCTGCTGGTTTTATTGGATCGATGTTGTCTCTAAAATTATTAGAGAGAGGTGATGAAATAGTAGGTATTGATAATCATAATGATTATTATGATCCTAAAATTAAAGAAGAAAGACTAAAAAAATTAGAAAAATATTCAAATTACAAACATTTTAGGATTGATCTTTGTGATCAAAAAAATTTAGAAAATATCTTTCAAGATTATAAACCTAAAAAGGTTGTTAATCTAGCTGCACAAGCTGGAGTAAGATATTCTCTTCAAAATCCACTTGCATATATTAACAGTAATATATTGGGGTTTGCTAATATTTTGGAAAATTGTCGTCATCATAATGTAAAGCATTTAGTTTATGCGAGCACATCTAGCGTTTATGGATCAAATACCAAAATGCCTTTCTCTGAAAATGATAGTGCTAACCATCCGCTGTCAGTTTATGCAGCATCTAAAAAATCTAATGAGTTAATGGCACACACTTATAGCCATCTTTATAAACTGCCAACTACAGGGCTTAGATTTTTTACAGTTTATGGACCTTGGGGCAGACCTGATATGGCTCTATTTAAATTTACAAAAGCTATTTTAGAGGGAAAGACTATTGATGTGTTTAACCATGGAAAACATACAAGAGATTTCACTTATATTGATGATATTGTTGAAGGAGTTATAAAAACACTTGATCATACTGCTACAAAAAATGTTGATTGGGAAAGTGATCGTCCTGATCCTGCGAGTAGTGAGGCTCCATGGTGTATTTATAATATAGGAAATAACAAACCTGTGCAGTTAATGGATTATATTGGTGCTTTAGAAAAGTTTTTAGGAAAAAAAGCAAAAATCAACTTTTTACCTTTACAGCCTGGTGATGTGCCCGACACATTTGCTAGTGTAAAAAACTTAAAAAAAAAATTTAATTACAAACCTTCAACTTCAGTGAATGAAGGGGTATCTAAATTTGTAAACTGGTATAAAAATTATTATCAATAATAATTAAAATGAACAAACAAATTAAATTAGCAATTATTGGATTAGGATATGTTGGTTTACCGTTAGCTTTAGAATTTGGAAAAAAAAAAAATGTAATTGGCTTCGATATAAACAAAAAAAGAATTAAAGAACTTACTGATGGATTTGATCATAACTTAGAGTTTTTAAAAAAAGATTTTAAAAATTCTAAAAAATTAAAATTTACTTGCGATAAAAGGGATCTAAAATCAAAAAATTGCTTTATTATTTGTGTCCCAACACCTGTAGATAAAATTAAAAGACCGGATTTAACACCATTATTTAAAGCCTGCAAAATAGTAGGAGATGTATTAAAAAAAGACGATTTAGTTATTTTTGAGTCTACAGTTTACCCTGGCTGTACAGAGGAAGAATGTGCGCCTTTATTAGAAAAATTTTCTGGATTAAAATTTAATAAAGACTTTTTTTGTGGATATAGTCCAGAAAGAATTAATCCTGGAGATAAAAATCACACCATTTCAAAAATTAAAAAAATTACATCAGGCTCAACACCAAAAACTACAAATAAGGTTGATAAGATATATAAAGAAATCATAAGTGTAGGCACACATAAAGCGCCTAGTATTAAAGTTGCAGAGGCTGCAAAAATAATTGAAAATTCTCAGCGTGATTTGAATATTGCATTTGTTAATGAGCTTTTTATCATTTTTAATAAATTAAATATTAATACCAAAGCTGTATTAGATGCAGCAAAGAGTAAATGGAATTTTTTACCATTTAAACCAGGTTTAGTTGGAGGACATTGTATTGGAGTTGACCCATATTACCTTACACACAAGGCAGAAAGTATTAATTATAATCCTAAGGTAATTTTGGCAGGAAGAAAAATTAACGATAATATGGGACTTTATATTGCTCGTGAGTTAATTAATAAAATGAAAAAAAAAATATAAAAATTAAAAATTCTAAAATTTTAATAATGGGTCTTACATTTAAAGAAAACTGTGCTGATATTCGTAACTCTGGTATCCAAAATGTTATTAAAAAGTTAAAAGGATATCAATGTAAGCTTGATTTATATGATCCTTGGGCAGATAAAAAAGAAATAAAAAAGATATATAATAAATTTCCAATTTCTAAATTATATAAAAAAAATTATGACTCAATTTTATTAGCTGTTGCTCATAAAAAATTTAAAGATATGGGAATTAAATTTATATCTGGTTTATGTAAAAAAAATCATGTTGTTTTTGATTTAAAATATTTATTTCCTAATGGCTAGTTTACTTGGTTTTACATCGCTTGCCTTTGTGTCTTTATTGACTTATCTTTTAGCAATACGTTATCCTGATATTTCAAAAGTACTGTTTGTAGGTTTAATTTTAAGAATTTTTTTATTACTAATTGATAATTATATATTTTCTCTTCCAGGTAGTGATGCTGACGCAGAGTCATTTGAAGGTTTTGCAAAATTCTTAAGTAAAGATGGTTTTTTTTATCTAATTAGTAATTTTAGTGGACCCGACCCTTATTTTATTTCATATTTCATTGCGATTCCTTATTCCTTATTTGGCGTAAGTGTTATGATGGCACAATCAATAGGATTATTATTTGGAATAGGTTCAATTTTTTTAGCCTGGTCTCTTGCGGAAAAATTATGGAATAAACGTATTGCAAATACAGTTGGTTGGGTAGTAGCGCTATTTCCAACTTTAATTTTATTTTCTGTTATTGTTTTACGAGAAGTATATATATGTTTTTTCATATTATTAGCTTTGCACGGTTTAGTAGGATGGGTGAAAACCGAAAAATTTAAATATGTAATTTTAGCAACTATAAGTTTTATTGGAGCAACTTTTTTTCACGGAGCCATGATTGTTGGTCTAATAGTTTTTATTTCAATTGTAGCTTTTTCAAGTTTAAGAAGATGTATTAAATTATTAAAAAATTATCGGATTAATTTAAGTTTTATAAATTTTTTAATATTATTTACCGTAGCTTCAGTAACTTTCCTTTCAAATAAAATTAGTGTTCCTTATTTAGGTACTTTTGAACAAGGTTCTAACATAGAAATACTTTTACAGAAAACATACCATGCAACTGCAGGTGAAGCATCTTGGCCAAAGTGGACTATTGCAAATTCACCGATAGAATTACTTTATAAAGCGCCTATAAGATCCATGTACGTAATTTTTTCACCATTCCCTTGGGATGTTACGAAAATAAAACATTTCATTGGAATGTTAGATGGATTGTTATATTTTTATCTGACTATTTTAATTTTATTAAATATAAAAACAATTTGGAATGATCGTTGTTTAAGAATAATTTTAATAATACTTTTAGCTTATATTTTTGTTTTTGGAATTGGAGTAGGAAATTTTGGTACTGGAATAAGGCATAGATCAAAATTTGTTGTTATGTTTATATTATTAGCAGCACCTATGCTTAAAAGAGTTATTTTACAAAAAAAAAATGATAAAATTTAAGGACTTAAAAAAAATATCTAATCATTTTTTTATGATGTTATTTAGATTAAATTTTAAGAAATAATAATGAAAATCTTGCATGTAATAAATAGTTTAAATAAAGGCGGTGCTGAGGGAAATTTATATCGTCTTTGTAAATCTCATAAACAAAAATATAAAAACAACATTGATATTTCAATTTTAACTTTAATTAGTAATGGTTTTTATGAAACTGAACTTAAAAAATTAGGAATAAAAATTTTCAGTTTGAATTTAAGTAAACATTATATGCTTTTTAAATTTATCAAGAAAATATTGATTTTACGTAAATTTATAAAAAAAAATAACCCAGATATTATACAAAGTTGGATGTATCACTCCAATTTTATTACATTATTCATACAAAGGAAATTTTATCGTAAACTATTTTGGAATATTCGTCACTCAGAGCTGAATACTCAAATTTCAAAAAAAATGACGATATTTTTGTCAATTATTTGTGGTTTATTTTCAAAGTCTGTACCTAAAAAAATTATATACTGTTCTGAAAAAAGTATCGAATTTCATCAAAATAATCATTTTTACTCAAAAAATAAAACTGCACTAATTTACAACGGATGTAATTATAAGACATATTTTCCCTTAAAAAATCTTCGTTATAATTTTAGAAAAAAAAATAAAATTTATAGCTCTGACATTGTTATAGGATATGCGGGTAGATATGCTAAACAAAAAAATATTCTCTCTATGCTACTTGCATTTTCAAAGATATCAAAAATTCATAATAATATTTTTTTGTATATGGTAGGTAGAGATATAGGTCCACAAAATAAAGAGTTAATTAATTACGTCAATAAACTTAAAGTTAATAAAAAAGTGCGATACATAAAAGAGCAGAAAAGTTTAATTGAATTTTATAACGGTATTGACTTTTTATTGCTTACTTCTCACTCAGAATCATTTCCAAATGTAATTGCAGAATCTATGCTTTGTTCAACACCTGTATTATCAAGTGATGCTGGTTGTTCTAAAAAAATTATTAATAATTTTGGTTTCGTAATGGATAAAAATGATCACGAAACAATTTTTAAAAATTTAGGAAAAACAATTTCTACTTTTAAGAATAAAAAAAAAGAATGGAAATCCATGAAAAAAAATTCTCGATTACAAATAAAAAATAATTTTTCTATTACAAATATGGCAAATTCATATTTAAATAACTGGATTTTTTAAGTGAAAATAATTTTTATATGCACAAAATCGATTACATATAACACTTTTTTAAAGTCTCAAGGGGATTATTTTTTGAAAAAAGGTTTTGATGTAGAGGTAGCATGTTCAGATGTAGAGAATTTAAATATTAAAAATAACTTTAGGTATAAAATTAACTTCCCAAAAAAAATATTACATTTATTTAATTTAATTAGTTACATAAAAATTTATAGACAAATCTATAAATTAATAAAAAAAAATCCAAAAGCTATATTTTACTTACATACTCCTGTAGCATCTCACTTATTTAGATCTTTCACTTTTTTTAGAAAATTAAAAATAATTTATTTTGTTCATGGATTTAGGTTCACTTCAAAAACCAACCCTTTAAAATCATTTTTATTTAAAACTATTGAAAAAATTTTATCTTTTAAAACTGATATTTTTATTACAATCAACAACGATGATTATAACTATGCACAATTTAAACTACAAAAAAATAAATTATGTTATAAAATAAATGGTGTTGGTTTAGATCTCAAAGCTAAAAATTTTAAAAAAGAAATATCTAATAAAAATCGAATAAAAAAAATTTTAGTAATAGCTGCCTATAAAAAAGAAAAAGGATATTTTGAAATTCTGAAAGTAGCTGAAATGTTAAAAAATAAAAGAATTAAAATTGATTGTTATGGCTATGGAAATTACAAAAAATTAAATTCAATTAAAATTGATAAAAAGCTTAATAATATTTCATTCAAAAAGTTTGATATTAATTTAGATAACAAAATTAAAAAATACGATATTATGTTACATTTAAGTCAGCGAGAGGGATTACCTGTCTCTGTTATGCAGTCTTTATCAGCTGGATTACCAGTAATATGCTATAATATAAGAGGCAACAATGATTTAATCATAAATAAATTAAATGGTTATTTTGTAAATTCTTATGAAGATGTACCAAATATAATTTATTATCTTAATTTAGAAAAAAAAGTTTTCAATAAAGCAAGAATTAGTGCCTATAAATCAATAAATAAAAATTTTTTAAGGCAAAAAATTAATTTAAGTATATTTAATATTATAAAAAAATATTCAAAGAAATAAAAGTGGATGCAAAAATTAAAAAATTAAACTTAGTTTATAGAAAATTAAAAATCTCTGATTATCATGAATTTAAAAATTTATTTTATTATTGTTTTAATAGAAATATAAGTTTTGATTTCTTCAAATGGAGATATTTTAGCGATAAATTTTCCTTTTGTTATGGGGCTTTTCATTCATCTAGTTTAATTGCAAATGTAGGCATGGTTTCTAAAAACTTAAACAATAATAAAAAAGAAAGAATTTTTTCGAGGCATTCAAGCATGGTTTTAAAAAAATATAGAGGAAGTGGAGTTTTTTCAGATTTGCTAAATAGAGTGAAGAAAAAAATTATTAATAATGTTCGAATAGTAGTAATGTGGCCAAATAAAAATAATTTCTCAAATTTTAGTATTGAAAGAAAAAAGATTATTAAACAAAAATTTTATCTTTATCAAACCGATTTTAACAAGGAAAAAGAAAAAAAAAACACAGAATTATAATGTCAAAAAATTAATTAAATTAAAAAAATTAATCCAAAATAAAGAAAGTTTTTTTTTAAAAGATTTTACTTATTTTAAAAAAAGATATTTATTTTATAATAAAAATGAATATTTTATAAATAAATACTCATTTAATAATTTATCAAGTTTTTTTATTATAAAAATAAATAAAAATAAATCAGATTTGAATTATGTAATATTAGATCACTTTGGATCTTCAAAAATAAAATCTAAACACTTTTCTTATTTATTAGGTGATTTAAAAAAAATAGTTTTTCTATCCAAAAAAAAAATAAATAAACCTAATTTTAAGTTTTTAAATTATTTATATTTTAAAATCGGGTTTATTAATAAATTTAACTCTTATCAAAAAAAAAAAATTTTTTCTAATAAAGAAATTTTTTTAGGTGATACTGATATTTTTATGAAAATTTAAAAATATTTAAATGACATTAAAATAAAATGATGAGATTTTTTGATATTATAATTGCTAGTTTTATATTGATAATTTTTTTACCTATTATTTTTTTAATTTCATTACTTATATTACTTATTGATGGAAGACCAATCATCTATAAACAATTAAGAGTAGGTTTTAGAGGAAAAAAATTTAATATTTTAAAATTTAGAACTATGAAAAATATTTTTTATAAAGATGAAACGTTAAGATTAACTTTTCTTGGAAAAATATTAAGGAAAACAAGTTTAGATGAATTGCCACAATTAATTAATGTTTTAAAAAAAGAAATGTCAATTGTTGGTCCAAGACCACTACCGATAACTATTGAAAACAAAATTAAAAGGTCTGTAAAATTAAAAAGAAGAAAAATATTACCAGGTATAACAGGTATGTCCCAGATAAATTATACTGGAAAAAAAAGAAAACTGAATGACAAAATCAAATTAGATATGAAATTAATCGAAAACTATAATCTTTATAATTATTTTAAAATTTTACTTAGAACACCTTTTGTACTTATAACAAGGTTCTTTAAAAATAAGTCGTCTATTATTAAGTAATTTTTAAAATGTTACATCTATTTTAAAGGTATTTTAAATTAAAATTTGTAAAAATTTATCTGTAATTTTAAGTTAAATTCAATTAATAACATCGTAAATCAAATAATAATCTTGTGATGAAAAAAAAAGTTTTAATATTATCTCCTCATGCAGATGATGAAATTTTGGGGTGTGGAGGTTTTATATCTAAATATTCTAAGCAAAATTATCACATAAATGTATTAATTTTGACTAATGCAAACGAGGGTGCTCCAGAAATTTATCCAATTAAAGACATAAATAAACTTAGAAAAGAAGCAGAGATAGCAAATAATTTAATTGGAACAAAAAGATTATTTTTTGAAAATTTACCCGCTATAAATTTAAACAATTATCCAATTTATAAAATTACGGATATTATAAGTAAGTATATCAATAATATTAATCCTGAAATTATACTTATGCCCTCAGCCAATGATATTCACGATGATCATAAAATTATTTTTAAAGCAGCAAAAGTTTCCATGAGACCAAACAAAAAAAGTAATTTAAAAAAAATTTTGTCTTATGAGGTGCTATCTGAAACTGAATGGAATGAAGAAGGAAAATTATTTAATCCAAATTATTTTGTTATTTTAAAAAAGTCTGATATTAAAAATAAAGTTAAAGCTTTTTTAAAATATAAATCTCAAGTTAAAAAATTTCCTCACCCAAGATCAAAAGAAGCTATTATTAATTTATCAAAAGTTAGAGGAAGCCAAGCATTTGTAGAATTTGCGGAGGCATATAAGGTAGAAAAAATAATAGATTAGAATAATACTTTAAATTTTTAACCATTATTAAAAATTAATATTTTAAAGTTATAGTGAAAATTAAAATAGTTTAAATTACAATTAGATAATTAAAATTAAATGAACATACTTATTACAGGCGGTGCTGGATATATAGGGTCAGCGACATCATTTCTCCTGATTAAAAAAAAAAATTCAACCTGTCATACTTGATAAATTAATTTATAAAAAAGAAAATATTATTCCAAAAAAAGCTATTTTTTATAAAACAAATATTTCAAATTTGCTCTTAGTAAAAAAAATAATAAAAAAATATAATATTAGTTCTGTAATTCATTTTGCTGCCTATAAGGATGTAGAGGAATCAATATTAAAACCAAATAAATACAATCATAATAATCTTTTTATTACTAAAAAATTTATTAATTGTTGTAAAGAAAACGGAGTAAAATATTTTATTTTTTCATCGTCAGCAGCAGTATATGGAAATTTAAAAAAAATAAAAAAGTATCAGAAAATTCTCCATTAAAACCAATAAGTATATATGGGTTGACAAAAAAAAAAATTGAAGAACATTTAACAAGAATTGCTGATAAAAAATTTAAATTTTTTTCTCTGAGATATTTTAATGTTTTGGGTGCTGACAAGAATTTGAAATATGGTCCAATAGGATTAAAAAATAAAAGTTTTTCAAATAATTTATATAATTCTATAAAATTAGGTAAAGACTTTAAAATTTTTGGTGATGATCACAAAACTAAAGATGGTACACCTGTAAGAGATTTTATCCATGTTGATGATTTGGCAAACATACATTACAAGTCATTAAAATATCTTAAAAAATATAAAAAAAATCAAATATGTAATTGTGGTTATGGAAAAGCTCATTCAATTAAACAAGTTGTTGAAACGATATTAAAGAAAAAAGGAATTAAATTTACCTATTCATTTACCAAACAAAGATCCGGAGATATAAGTTATATGGTAGCTGACGTAAAAAAAATTAACAAAATAATTAATTGGAAATCTGGACACTCAAGCTTAGAAAAAATGATAATTTCTGAATTCAGATGGAAGCATAAGATCAGTAAATAATAAGATATTAAGGGAGATGAATACAGTATTAATTAAGTTAAATCTTTTAAAGTTATTTGAATGAGAATTATTATTTTAGGTTATAGAGGACTTATAGGTTCTCATATTTTAAGAGAACTAGCTAATAATTTAAAAAAAAATCAAAACTTTGATTTGATTTGCGTAGGTAGAAACATAAGAAAACAGCCTTTTAAAAATAAAAAAATAAAATATGTAAGTTGGAATTTTCTAGAGTTTAATAAATTCAAATTACATTTTTTGAAAAAAGAAAATATTATTATTAACTGTATTGGTAAAAACTACAGTAGTTCAGATGATCTTCAAAAAATAAATGTAATATTTGTAAAAAAACTAATTAATTACATTCAGTATAATAAAATATTAGTACGTTTTATTCATTTGGGAAGTGTAAGTGTTTATGGAGCAGAAAAGCAAAATATTAATAAAATAATTAATATTACTGAAAATTCTAAAACTAACCCAGATGATTTATATTCAAAAAGTAAATTAGAATCTGAATTGATTATTAGAAATTTTTCAAAAAACAATAGAAAAAATTTTTCATTTACAATTTTAAGAATAGCAAATGTTTTTAGTGATTTAAAAAATCCAAATTCATTTAGATTGATCAAATTTCTTTTACAAAAAGGTATTTGGTTTAACTGCTCAAATCAAACAAATTATCATTTTATACATGTTAAAGATATTGCCTCAGCAGTACTTAAATGTATTTTATATTTTAAAAAATCAAGGAATAAAATTTATATTATTTCAGACGATATCAATCAATTGCAGTTACATAAAAATTATTCTTCAAGAAATGCAATTAAATTAATTAAAATACCAATCTCATTAAAATTTTTAAATATTATTATAAAATATATTCCTATACCAAAAATAATATTAAATTTCTTTTTAACTATTTCCTCTCAAATTAATTATAATAATAACAAAATGAAAAAAGAGTTAAACTTCACCTCAAAAAATTCTTTATTTAGGAATTTTTAGTAGTTTAGTATGAAAAAAAAATATACTATAGCATTAGTTTCTCCCACCTCCTCTACCATAAATTCATTTATGCTAGGATATATAAAGAAATTAAGTACTTACTATAATCTTGTAATTTATTGCAAAAATGCATTGTTGCTAAAAAAAGTAATTCCAAAAAATGTTATATTGACCAATATTAATTTTAAAAGAAAACCAAATTTAATTGCTGATCTTTACGCATTTTGCATGTTGGTTTTTTATCTAATCAAAACAAAACCAAATTTAACTATTTCTATAACACCTAAAGCAGGTTTCATTACAGCTCTATCTTCCTTTATAGCAAGAGTATCATACCGTATTCACTGGTTTACTGGACAACCTTGGGTTACCAAAAAAGGGTTTATTCGTTTTTTTTATAAAAGTTTAGATAAATTGATTTTTAATCTTTGTCACTATGTACTCGTTGATAGTTATTCGCAAAAAAAATTTTTAATTTCAAATAATGTTATTTCAAAAAATAGATCCAGTGTGCTGTGTAATGGTTCGGTGGGAGGGGTTGATATCAATAAATTTAAATTTAAAAAAGTAATTAGAAACTCATTAAGAAAAAAATTAAATATTTCAAAAAATGATTTTATTTTTTTATATTTAGGTAGAATTAATAAAGAAAAAGGAATTATAGATCTTATAAATGCATTTAAAAAAATTGAAAATAAATACAAGGTAGCATTAGTTTTAGTTGGACCTATAGAGGATGAGTACATTAAAATTATTTTAAAAAAAAACAAAAGGATTATTCATATAAGGGAAACATTAGCTCCAGAAAAATGGTTTTCCATCGCTGATGTTCTTTGTTTACCAAGTCATAGAGAGGGATTTGGAAAAGTAGTTATCGAAGCAGCATCTTGTAATTTACCTGCGATTGGCTCAAATATATATGGTGTCAGTGATGCAATTGAGAAAAATAAAACTGGTATTTTGCACGAAGTTGCTAATATTAGTGATATTAAAAACAAAATGCTATTTGCTATTAAAAATAAAAAATTACTTAAAAAATATGGACAAAGAGCAAAAAAAAGAGTTAAAAAAAAATTTGAAAAAAATTTACACAATCAAAAATTTTTAGAATTTATTAATTCAAGAATTAGTTAAAATTTTATAATAATATAAGAAAAAAAATTTAATTTTATGCCTTTTTATTCTAATCAATCAATTAAAAAAATTGGAAAAATGCTTAAGAGTGGAAAAGTTAATTATTGGTCTGGCAATGAGGGAAAACAATTTGAAAAAGAATTTTCGAGCTATTTAGGAAATAGATTTTCTGTAGCATTAAGTAATGGCAGTGTAGCTTTAGAGATTGCTCTTCAAGCTTTAAAATTGAATAAAGGAGATGAGATTATTGTATCGCCAAGATCATTTATTATATCTGCCAGTTGTACTTTAAATTTAGGATTAAAACCTATTTTTGCAGATGTAGATGAAAATGGGAATCTGAGTATTGAAGATATTAAAAAGGCTTATAACAAAAAAGTTAAAGCAATAATTGTTGTTCATTTAAATGGATTATCTTGTGATTTAGATCCAATTATGAAGTTTGTTAAAAAAAATAAAATTTTTTTAATTGAAGATTGTTCACAAGCACACGGAGCAGTTTATAAAGGGAAAAAAGTTGGTTCGTTTGGGGACATATCTACATGGTCTTTCTGCCAAGATAAAATTATATCAACTGGTGGAGAGGGCGGTATGATCTCAACTAATAATAAACAATTATGGCTTAAATGTTGGTCATTAAAAGATCATGGTAAAAATTACAATAGTGTTTTTTTTAAAAAACATAAAATAGGTTTTAGATGGCATCATCATAATTTTGGATCAAACTATAGAATGACTGAAATGCAAGCTATTCTCGGAAGAGCACAATTAAAAACTCTTGATAATCAAGTTAAAAAAAGAAACACAATTGCTAATTTATATTTAAATGGTTTAAAAGATTATTTTAAAAAATATGATATTTTAAAAAAACCACATTTTAATTATAAAAATTTAACAAAGAAAAAAGAAAAAAAACTAAATAGCAAAAATTTGCATGCTTTTTACCGTTTGAATCTATTTATAAATGAAAAAAAAATTAATCAGTTGAAATTATTGCAGCAATTCAATCGAAAAAAAATTAATTGCGGCGTTGGTCCATGTCCAGAGATTTATAGAGAAAAAGTATTTCAAAATTTAAAATATTATCCTAAAAAAAGATTATCAAATGCAAAATTACTTGGAGAAAGAAGTATAACGTTTCCAATTGATCCTAATAGAAGTATAGCAAAAGTAAAATTAGAAATTAAAAGTATTAAAAAAATATTGAATAAGTACTTGTAACTCCATGTATCAAAAATTTTTCAAAAGATTACTTGATATATTTTTAAGTTTAATTTTACTTTTACTCTCACTTCCATTTATGATTTTAATTTTTTTTTTAATATGGTTCTTTATTGGATTTCCAATATTTAAACAAAAAAGACCTGGTTTAAATGGAGAAATTTTTACATTATACAAATTTAAAACTTTGTATGATGCCTCAGCAAATGTTTCTGAAAAAAATAGACAAAGTAAATTAGGAAATTTTTTACGTAAAACAGGTTTAGATGAATTGCCACAATTATTTAATGTGCTCAAGAATGAAATGAGTTTTGTAGGCCCAAGACCCCTTTTAGTAGAATATTTAGAAATATATACAGACATTGAAAAAAAAAGGCATAATGTTAAACCAGGTATTACAGGATTGGCTCAAGTAAACCCTGAATCATCTGGTGTAAAAAATTGGAGTAAAAGTATTAAGTTAGATATAGATTATGTAACAAACGTAAGTTTTATTTTAGATTTAAAAATAATCTATAAAACAATAGAATTAGTTATATTCAAAAAAAAACAATATAAAGATTTTAATAAACCTAATGAATAAAAAAATTGCCATAATTGGAGCTGGCGGCCACGGTAAAGTTGTTGGGGAAATAGCCTTTTTGAATCAATATGAAACTATCGATTTTTTTGATGATAATAAAAATAAAATTAAAGAATTCCCATTTAAAATTTCTGGTAACTTAAATTATTTAAAACAACATTTAGAAAATTATGACTCTTTTTTTGTTGCAATTGGACAAAACCAAATAAGGTTTAATATTATTCAATGGCTTAAAGATAAAAGATTGAATATTGTTAGTCTTGCACATCCAAGATCAACTGTAAGTGAATTTAGTTCTCTAGGCAAAGGTACATGCATAATGGCTAATGCTGTAATTAATCCTGGAACCAAAGTTAAGGAGGGAGTGATTATCAATACCAGTGCATCTATTGACCACGATTGTGTAATAAATGATTTTGCTCACATCTCACCTAATTGTTCATTATCAGGAGGTGTAATAATTGGAGAGTTTAGTCACCTGGGAACTGGTACAACTGTTCATCCAGGAATTAATATTGGTAATAATGTAGTAACTGCAGCTGGATCAAAGGTATTTAAAAATATTTTAGATGACACAGTTCATAAAAGTTAATAATTTGTAACTTAATTCTGATGAATAATTTCATAAAAAAAATTTCAAAAAACATTTTATCTCTTGATCGATATTCAAAGCAATCTATTGCTATCTTTACAGATGGAATTCTATGTATTTTATGCACTTGGATTGCTTTTTTGGTAAGATCTGAATATTGGCTTTCTATTAAACCAGAAATAAATACATCAATTTTATTTGAAGATTTTAATTTCTACACGATTTTGGTATCTTTAATTATTGCAATTCCAATATTTTGGTTATTTGGGTTGTACAGAACTATTTTTCGTTATACGGGTTTTTCAATTTTTTTTACCATTTTAATATCCTCAACAGTTTATGGATTGTTATATTTTTCTATAGGAGTTTATGGGATTGAATTAGTCCCTAGACCAATTGGCTTTTTTCAGCCTGTATTATTATTTTTTGCAGTTTTAAGTTCAAGATTAGGAGTAAAATATTTACTTGGAGGAGATGTTGATTTTAAAAATACTTTTAATAAAAAAAAAGTATTAGTTTATGGTGCGGGAGACGCTGGGAGACAATTAGTTACTGCACTAGAAAATAGTCCAGAGTTTAAGGTAATTGGTTTTTTAGACGATAACCCTCAATTACATAAACAAATTTTATTAGGCAAGATAATATATTCACCTTTTAAATTAAAAAAATTAATTCAAACAAAAGATATTAGTGTAGTTTTTTTAGCTTTACCAACAATTAACAGAAGTAAAAGAAATAAAATAATTGAAAAACTTAATCATTATAAATTAATTGTAAAAACACTTCCAACCTTATCTGAAATAATAAATGGTAGAATAACCGTGTCTGATATAAAAGATTTAAACATTGATGATTTGTTGAACCGTGATCAAGTCAAACCAGATGCTAAATTGTTAAATAAAAATATAAATTCAAAAACAGTGTTGGTTACAGGTGCAGGAGGATCGATTGGGTCAGAGCTATGTAGACAAATCATAAAACTTAAACCAAATAAATTAATTCTTTTAGAGCTAAATGAGTATGCTCTTTATAAAATTTATGAGGAATTAATATCCCTTAATAAAAACTTAAAAATAATATCTTTACTTGTTAATATACAAGATCAAATTAAATTAGAGACAATTTTTGATAAATTTAAAGTAGATACAGTATATCATGCTGCAGCTTATAAACATGTTCCGTTAGTTGAAGAAAATATATGTGAAGGTGTTAAAAATAATGTATTTGGTACATTATCAATTGCAAAGGCATCTGTGAATAAAAAAATTTCAAATCTTGTTTTAATCTCAAGTGATAAAGCTGTAAGACCAACTAATGTAATGGGAGCCTCTAAAAGACTTTCTGAAATGTGTATGCAAAATATATATAATAATACTAAAAATATTATTTCAAATTTTTCAATAGTTCGATTTGGAAATGTACTGGAGTCTTCAGGATCAGTTATTCCAAAGTTTAAAAAACAAATTAAAGAAGGTGGGCCAGTTACTCTGACACATGAAGATGTAACTCGTTATTTTATGACTATAACTGAGGCAGCTGAGTTAGTAATTCAAGCAGGAGCCATGGGTAAACATTCAGAAGTTTTTTTACTGGATATGGGTGAAAGTGTAAAAATTAAAGATTTGATAAAAAAAATGATAAATTTATCTGGTTTCAGTGTTAAAGATAAACAAAATCCTGAAGGAGATATTGAAATTAAAATCATAGGATTGAGACCTGGAGAAAAGTTGTATGAAGAGTTGTTAATAGGTGATGATCCTCAAAGTACCGATCATAAAAAAATTAAAAAAATAAATGATCCCTTTGTTGCGTCCATTGAGTTGGAAAAGAGCTTAAATGAACTAGAAATTTTATTAAATGAAAACAAAATAAATGAAGTTAAAAAACTTTTAGAGAGATTGGTGAAACTTTACAAGTCAAATTCTAAAATTGTCGACCATCTTTATTTGGAAGGATTGATAATAAATAAATACGAAAAAAAATTATCTTTTGATATGAGTCAAGATAATATTAAAATAAATAACAAAGATAATAAAGTAATAAAATTTAATAAGTAATTGCAATATTAGATTAATTATATAAAACAAATTATAAAAAAAATATGTCGAAAAATATAGCTAAAGATGAAATAGATTTATTAAATGTAATCGTAATTTCTTGGAAAAAAAAATTTCAAATTCTTTTGATCATAGTTTTAGCATTAACTGTAACTTTTATTTCGCATAAACTAGCTGAACCTAAGAAAATAAAGGCTTCAACCGAAATAAGACCAATTTCGGTTTATGATGAAGCTGAATACAAAATTTATAATTCAATAATAAATACAATTAAGCCTTATTATGTAATAAAGAAATCTAACAAAGTTTCTGAAACAAGTGATAGCAAAACAGATGTAGATTATAAAATTGTCAATACAAGTGTCAAAAAATTAGAAATCAATAATATCGACAAAACGTTTTTGCTAGAATTGTTTATTGATAGAATTAATGAAAAATCAAATTTAATTAAATCTATTAAAGAATTTGGTTTAATAAAAGAAGAAAATTATTCTAGCAAAATAGAATTTGAAGAAGCTGTAACAAAACTTGCCTCCTCAATTGAGTTAACTGTTGATGATGATACTAATTTTATTAAGATTAAATCTTATAATTTAGATAAATGGGAAAATTTTTTGGAATTTATTGAAAAAGAAACAAATTTAGAAATTCAGAATAAACTTACAAAAATGTTCGCTAACTATATAAGATATGTGGAAACAACACTCAAATTTGAAATAGAAGATATCGACACTCAACTATCTGTTACAGATAATGAATACGAAAGATTAGAATTACTAAAAAAGAAGGATATTATTAATTCAAATAAATATATTGAGAGAATGCAAGATATATTTCAAACTTCACCTATAATAAAATCAGATAATTTTTATGCTGCAAAAATAATCTATAATTCTACTACTTATGATAAGGGCAGAAAAACACCATTAGTCACAAAATTAATAGCCTCTGCTATCCTAGCTGGAATATTTGGTATATTTTTTGTAGTTACTTCAAATGCTATAAATAATCGGAAATAGAAAATAAATTTCCAAAATATAAGATATTTAATAAAATTAAATTTTATAATAAATGAAAAATCGGTTAGTTTTTTTTGATGTTATTCCTTCGTGGATAATAATTTTAATGCCAATATTATTAATATCTGGTCCTTTTCTTTCTGATTTAGGATTGTCTATTGTTACAATTTTATTTTTAATAAATTCAGTAAAAAATAAGCTTAAGAAGTATTATGACAATATTTATTTTAAATTTTTTTTAATATTTTGTTTAATTTTAATTCTAAGTTCATTACTTTCTAACAATGTATTGATTTCATTAAAAAATTCATTATTTTACTTTCGTTTTGGAATCTTTTCCTTGTGCTTTTGGTACTTATTAGAAAAAAATAAAAATATTTTAAAGTATTTATTTATCTCAATACTGCTCTGTTATTCATCTTTAATAATTGATGGTTATTTTCAATATTTTTCTGGAAAAAACCTATTTGGATATTCACTTTATAATGATTACAGAGTTAGTAGTTTTTTTGGCTCTGAACTAATACTAGGTAGTTATCTAGCAAGATTTTTCCCAATTTTTTTTGGATTATTTATTTATTTAGATAAGTCTAAAAAAAATAAATTAATGTTATTTCTTATAACAATTGTTTTTATATTATCAGAAGGATTAATCTTTATTAGTGGAGAAAGACTAGCTTTATTTTTTATGAATTTATCTGCTATCTATATAATTTTAATGATAAAGGAATATAAATTTTATAGGCTTTCGACCTATGTTTTGTCTTTATGTTTAATATTTGTACTTTTAAATTTTGTACCAAACTCTAAAGAAAGATTTGTAGATCAAACTATTTATGACTTCACTAGAAATACTGATAAGGTTTATATATTTTCAAAACCACACACTGATATGTATATAACAGCATACAGGATGTTTTTAGACAATAAATTTTTTGGGGTTGGTCCTCGACAGTTTAGGAATACATGTGATCAGTATCTTGTTTCTGAATATTCATGTGAAACACATCCTCATAATACTTACATTGAACTTTTATCAGAAGCTGGAATTTTTGCATTTTTAATAGTATTAATGTTATTTATTATATTAATTTATATATCAATTAAGCATTTTATTTTTAAGTTTATTAAAAGTAAAAAAAATATAATTAACGACTTAGAGGTATGTTTGTTGAGTGCTATAATTATTAGTTTATGGCCCCTGTCTCCTAGTGGAAGTTTTTTTAATAATTGGATGTCAATTGTTTATTATTTTCCAGTCGGATTATTACTCTGGCAAAGATCAATAAGAAAACTTCAGTAAAAACAAAGTAAATTAATTAATAATTTTGTTAAAAACAATTTTACAAAATTAAAGTATTATGTATAAAGACATGCCTGGTAATTATTGCGAAAGTGTAATACCCGATCCCATTCCGAACTCGGCAGTCAAGCCTTTCAGCGCCAATGGTACTTTGTCTTAAG
>MDTE01178132.1_pt1 | contig 37030 bp, 42 predicted proteins | sample 811231 | NCBI WGS metagenome assembly MDTE01 (sample SAMN05326651, study PRJNA326480) | marine metagenome | isolation source: seawater | place: Indian Ocean: Red Sea | collected 2010 | reverse complement strand
CTGGAAAAAGGCCTTAGGTTCGCGATTCGCGAAGGTGGGCGAACGGTCGGCTCCGGAACCATTACAGAAATCGTGGAATAATTTAATGGCAACGTTTAGCGATAAGATCCGCATTCGATTAAAAGCCTACGATCATCGACTACTGGACCAATCGACGACGGAAATTGTCGATACGGCAAAGCGGACCGGTGCTCGGCTTGCGGGTCCTATCCCGTTGCCAACTGATAAGAATAAATGGACCGTTCTGAGGTCACCGCATGTTGATAAGAAATCACGCGAGCAATTTGAAATACGCACTCATAAGCGGTTGATCGATATTTTTGAGCCAACACCTCAGACCGTAGACGCTTTGATGAAACTTGATTTGCCGGCTGGTGTTGATGTGGAAATTAAGGCTTTTGGCAAGGAGCACAACTAGTGGTTTCCGGGATTATTGGTAAAAAGATCGGAATGACCCAGATCTTTGATGCTGAGGGACGGGTACAGCCAGCTACTGTGCTTAAAGCCGGTCCGTGTGTCGTTGTGCAGCGTAAGAATGTTGAACAAGATGGGTATGATGCCGTACAGCTGGGTCTAGTAGAAGACCGTCCCGCTCGGGTGTCGAAAGCTGTCGCAGGTTTATACAGTCGTGCGAATGTTCCACCCACTCGAGTTCGCCGTGAGTTGTCGATTACGAGTGATGGCGATATTCCAGCCGAAGGCGACCAAGTTTTAGCGAGTCTTTTTGAACCTGGTGAACAGGTGGATATTACCGGAGTGAGCCGAGGGCGAGGATTTCAAGGTGTTATGAAGCGGCATGGGTTTGGTGGTGGTAGGGCTACCCACGGGTCAATGTTTCATAGGGCTCCTGGTTCAATTGGCCAGTCGTCATATCCGTCACGAGTTTTAAAAGGTATGCGTGGCCCGGGTCGTATGGGTGGTGACAAGGTAACGGTTCGAAATTTGAATGTTATTGACGTTGATGCGGAAAAGCATACTGTGGTTGTGAAGGGAGCTGTTCCTGGTGCGCCTGGGGCATATGTTGTTATACGGAAAGCGTTGTCGCCGAGGCGGCGAGCATCGCAGGTTGTTGATGATGCCACGAAGAAGGGCAAGTAGCTGTTGTTTTTGAATTGTGTGATGTTATGACGCTTGATGTGGTTAACGAAGAGAATAAGAAGATCGACTCGTTGGAGTTGAGTGATGAGGTTTTTGGTGGGCCTGTGGCCACGTCACTTATTTGGGAGTCGGTCGTTCACGAACAGGCATCTCTTCGACGGGGTACCCACGCAACTAAAACAAGGGGCTTGGTGAGTGGGACGGGAAAAAAGCCATGGCGACAAAAAGGCACTGGTCGTGCGCGTGTTGGTGAGGCTCGAAATCCGCTTTGGCGAACTGGTGGAACCGTGTTTGGGCCGCAGCCACGTAGTTATGCCTATCGTCTTCCTCGAAAGGTAGCACTCGGTGCATTGCGTGCTGCGTTGAGTCAGAAACTTCAAGAGGGTTCCGTAATTGTGCTTTCAGAGTTAGCGCTTGCCGAGCCGAAAACGAGGAAGGCGGTTGAGTTACTTGACGGTCTTGGTGTTTCAGGGAAGGTATTGCTTGTCGATGTAAAGCCTGATGAAAATCTTTTACGCGGCGTGAATAATTTGCCAGGCGTGCGAGTGGTTTCTTCAGGGCGCGTGAGTGCGCGTGACGTGATCGATGCGAGATCTATGGTAGTCACGAAGTCGGCCACCGAGCATTTAGTGAAGGTCTTGGAAAGATGAAACAGACGGATGTAATTCGTCGGGCGATCGTGACTGAAAAGACGACGTTGCTCCGTGAAGGCGGTCAGATACTCGCTTTTGAGGTTGCACTTAGGGCAACGAAGGTGGATATCAAGCGTGCGATCGAACAGTTGCTTGGCGCCAAGGTCGAAGAAGTGCGGACCGCGGTTTCGCATGGGAAGGTCAAACGTCAGGGGCAGTTTTTTGGTCAGCGTCCAGATTGGAAGAAAGCGTACGTTCGCCTGAAACCAGGCGAGCAAATCCCTGATTTCTTGGAGGGTGCGTAGTAGGCGCAGCGGGGCACGAAGATAATGGCAAATCGAAAATATAAACCAACCTCGCCAGGTCGTCGTTTTTATACTGTGCAGACTTTTGATGAAATCACATCAACGAAGCCTTATCGACCCTTAACGCGACCACTAAAAAAATCAGGAGGAAGAAATAATACTGGAGAGGTTACGATGTGGTGGCGCGGTGGGGGGCACAAGCGTGCTTACCGTGTGATTGATTTTAGACGAGAGAAATTCGATATACCGGCCAAAATATCAACTATTGAGTACGACCCGAATCGGTCGGCGCGCATCGCGCTGGTCACGTATGCTGATGGAGAAAAACGTTACATTCTTCATCCACTTGGCACGAAAGTCGGAGACACAATCCTGTCGGGCGAGCAGGTCGATATATTGCCGGGAAACGCTTTACCTTTAAGAAATATTCCTCTTGGCACACAGGTGCATAATGTTGAATTACGACCAGGTAAAGGTGGGCAATTAGCTCGAAGTGCAGGAGCGTCTGTGCAGGTTGTCGCGAAAGAGGGGAAGTATGTCACCTTACGGCTGCCTTCAGGTGAGACCCGTTTTATCATGCCCCAGTGTCTCGCTACTATCGGTCAGGTCGGTAACCTTGATCATGAAAATATTCGAATCGGGAAAGCTGGGCGTCAGCGATGGCGTGGTCGACGACCTCATGTTTGCGGTAATGCGATGAATCCGGTTGACCATCCACTGGGTGGAGGAGAGGGACATGCGGCTGGTGGCCGCCATCCGGTCTCGCCGTGGGGGCAGCCAGCAAAAGGTTATAAAACCAGGAAGAAAAAGCCTTCTGACCGTTTTATTTTATCGCGGAAGAAAAAACGATGATGTCGAGGAATTATTTGTCATGAGTCGCTCTTTAAAGAAAGGACCATTTGTCGATCTTCCATTGCTTGAGAAGGTTGAAGCGATGAACCAAAGTGGTGATAAAAAAGTTATTAAGACTTGGTCGCGGCGCTCTACTGTGGTACCTGAGATGATTGGCCATACGGTGGCCGTTCATAATGGCAGGAAATTTATTCCCGTTTACGTCACGGAGAACATGGTCGGGCACAAGTTTGGCGAGTTCGCGCCGACGCGTTTGTTTCGTGGCCACACTACAAAAAGTGAGAAGACTTCAACGGTCGCACGAGGAGGCGCGCGATGATTGAAGGTCGCGCTACCGCCAAGTTTGTGCGTGGATCACCGCAGAAAGCCAGGCTTGTCCTGGATCTCATTCGTGGAAAAGACGTAGACAAGGCTATGTCTACGCTTCGATTCGCGCGTAGAGCCGTTGCTAAGGACATTGAAAAGGTCCTGCGCTCCGCTGTGGCTAATGCACAACAAAAAGACGGTGGGGACGAAGACACCGGGAATCTCTATGTACGCGAATGTTATGCGGATCAAGGACCAACTCTTAAACGTATTCGAGCGGCACCTATGGGAAGGGCTTTTCGCATCATAAAACGAACTTCGCATTTAACGGTTTGTGTTGGAAAAAAGCCAGAAAAGTTGGCGGTCGTTACACGTGTGGTTGGGACTGATGACCAAGCAGGCGAGCCAAAGCAGGCGGTAGAAACTGGCGGGCGGAGAAAGGTAACTGCTAAGAAGGCCGGAACTCGTCGCTCGACAGGTGTTAAGAAGACAACAAAGAAGAAGACGACAAAGAAGAAGACAACAAAGAAGAAGACAACGAAAAAGTCTGACGATTAGAGAGTCTTGAGTATGGGACAAAAAGTTCATCCGTATGGGTTTCGGCTTGGTTATAACAAAACGTGGCGGTCGCGTTGGTATGCCGATCGTGATTATGCAAAGTTGCTCCATGAAGACCTTGCGTTGAAACGCGAGTTGAAAAAGCGTTTTTCTCACGCCGGTGTTTCTAAGATAGAAATTGAGCGGGCTGCTAATAAGTTGAAGCTGGATATTCATACCTCAAGGCCTGGAATCATCATTGGTCGAAAAGGAACTGAAGTCGACAAGTTAAAAACGGAGATCCAGAAGCGAACGAACCGTGAAGTCTTTATTAATATCCAGGAAATCCAGAAACCTGAATTGGATGCGCAGCTCATTAGTGAGAACGTCGCGTTGCAGTTGGAGAAGCGTGTGGCGTTTCGTCGGGCGATGCGAAAGGCTGTTGAGGCCGCGTTACGGTTTGGTGCTCGTGGTATCAAAGTTCGGGTTGGTGGACGTTTGAATGGTGCTGAGATCGCTAGATCAGAATGGTACTTGCACGGACAACTTCCGCTTCAAACGTTACGGGCAGATATTGATTATGGATTTGGTCAGGCTCGTACGACCTATGGTGCAATAGGCGTCAAGGTGTGGTTGTACAAGGGTGAGCGATTAGAGCCACTCGTCGGTCGCGAAGAGGAATTTCGTGCTCCGCGCCGTGCGGCTCGTGCTTAAGGGTATTTGCGATGTTGATGCCAAAGAAGGTTAAGTTTCGTAAGCAGCACCGTGGGCGTATGACTGGGAAAGCGTGGCGCGGATCAACTGTTTCGTTTGGTGATTACGGCCTGCGAGCGATGGAGCCCTGCTGGATGACGGCACGCCAGATCGAGGCGGCTCGTGTTGCGATGACCAGATTTATTAAACGTGGTGGAAAGATCTGGGTCCGAGTTTTTCCAGACAAACCTATTACGAAGAAACCGCAAGAGGTTCGAATGGGAAAAGGAAAAGGCGCTCCAGAGGAATGGGTCGCTGTGGTGCGTCCTGGTCGTATTTTGTTTGAGATGGAAGGTGTGAGTGCTGGAGACGCTAAACGGGCTATGCAACTTGCTTCTGCAAAGTTGCCAATACAGACAGGTTTTGCGACAAGGTTCGGAGAATCGGGTTCGTAATGACTAAGGTGACTGAATTTCGGGAACTGCCGAGTGAGCAACTAGAGGAGCGTGTTCGAGACCTTGATGATCAGGTGTTTCGTTTGCGATTGCAGATGTCTATGGGGCAGACCGAGGCAGCGAATAAAATGAAAGATTTACGGCGAGACCGTGCGCGAGCGAAAACACTGCTACGTGAGCGGGAAATAGAAGCGATGCGGATGCAGGTTGAGGCTGATGGGTAATCAACGAGAAGTGGTAGGTGTTGTTGTCAAGGACGCTCTGGATAAAGGGGTGACGGTGTCTGTTGAGCGCCGTGTAAGTCACGCTGTTTATGGAAAGATACAGCGTCGATCAAAAACGTTTATGGCTCATGATGAGCATAATAGTGCGAAGGTCGGCGACCGTGTGTTGATGGTTGAATCGAGACCATTAAGTAAGAATAAGCGATTTGTTGTAACACGTGTGCTAGACAAAGCGGATACTGTTTAGGAGTCAGCCCGATGATTCAAATGCAATCGATACTCGACGTTGCTGACAACTCCGGTGCTCGGAAGATCGCGGTAATTAATCCGCTTGGAGGAGCGACGGGGCGGTATGCGAGGCTAGGTGACCTAGTTGCGGCGTCGGTGAAGGAGGCGACGCCGGATGCAACAGTGAAAAAAGGACAAGTGGTTAAGGCTGTGATCGTAAGAACTAGTAAAGAATATCGTCGGCGCGACGGTAGTTATATTCGGTTTGATCGAAATGCGGCTGTCTTGGTTAATGACCAGAACGAACCGGTCGGGACCCGAGTTTTTGGTCCTGTTGCACGAGAACTTCGAGAACGTAAGTTTATGAAAATTGTGTCACTCGCACCTGAAGTGTTGTAGAGAGAAAAATGTCACGACTACAGACCCCGATTCGGAAGAATGACAATGTTGTGGTGGTTTCAGGTAAGGACCGTGGAAAACGTGGTCGTGTTTTGCAGGTAGTTCCAGACAAGAACCGCGTCGTCGTAGAGGGTGTGAATTTTATCAAGAAGCACACCCGTCCAAATCCACAAGCCAATATTAAAGGTGGGATTGTTGAGCGCGAAGCATCACTTCACGCGTCGAATGTGCAAATCGTTTGTCCTGAATGCGGAGCACCAACTCGAATTGGACGCCAATTATTGGGTGATGGTCGAAAAGTTCGTGTTTGTCGTAAATGTGACGGAGCTGTTGATAAATGAGTCGCTTGGCCGAGCGTTACAAGTCGGAAGTCATAATGGCACTACGGAAGGAGTTCGGGTACACCAATGTAATGGCAATCCCGAAGATCGAGCGCATTGTTGTAAATATGGGATTAGGTGAGGCAACCCAGAATTCTAAATTGATTGATGTTGGTTCCGAGGAATTATCCAAGATTACGGGCCAGCATCCAGTGACGCGTCGCGCCAGGAAATCGATCGCTCAATTTAAGCTTCGACAGGGCGTTGCGGTCGGGACGATGGTAACGCTTCGAGGTGAAAGGATGTACGAGTTTCTCGATCGCCTGGTTTCGATTGCGTTGCCACGTGTGCGAGATTTTCGTGGTGTATCACCGAAGGGTTTCGATGGGCGTGGTAATTACACTTTAGGACTGAAAGATCAATTAATTTTTCTTGAGATTGATTACATGCAGGTTGATCGCGCTCGCGGCATGAATATTTCGGTTGTTACGACGGCGAAAACAGATGAAGAGGGAAGGCGGCTGCTGCAATTAATGGGTATGCCATTTCGCCAAAACTAATAGAGATAACGGGTAGGACCATATGGCTACAACTGCAAAAATTGTAAAAGAATTGAAACCCCCGAAATTTTCGGTTCGACTGAGGAATCGATGTCGGCTATGCGGCCGACCGCGTGGCTATTTAAGAAAATTTGCATTGTGTCGTTTATGTTTCCGTAAGTTGGCCCTTGAAGGCGAAATTGCGGGAGTAACTAAGAGTAGTTGGTAGGTGAGATCGAGACATTATGGCTGACCAGATTGCCGATATGTTGACAAGGATTCGAAATGCGACGAGAAGTGGACGGGTGCGTGTTGACGTACCGGCGTCTCGTCTAAAGGCCGATATTGCCAGGATTTTGGAGAATGAAGGTTATATCGGTGGATTTAAGCAGGTGGAGTTACGAAATCCTCGGGGGGAGGTGCCCTTGAGAATGATACGTATTTCACTGAAATATGGGCCTCGTGGCGAGCGTGTTTTGTCGGGCTTAGAACGGGTCAGCCGTCCTGGTCGGCGTGTTTATTACGCTCGGGACAAGGCACCGCCGGTTCTTGCTGGTCTTGGGACCAGTATTTTGACGACTTCACGAGGGGTTATGACTGGTCGTCAGGCTGCAGAAGCAGGTGTTGGCGGTGAGGTTCTTTGCAACGTTTGGTAGAGCCGTAAGGCGTAAATGAATATGGATAAACGGGAAACAAGATGTCACGCGTAGGTAAAAAACCGATACCTATACCGAGCGGGGTTAAAGTTAAAGTTGGTTCAGACACGGTTGATGTGGAGGGGCCAAAGGGAAAGCTGTCACAAACTTTACCGCCAGGAATAAGGGTTGAAGAGGTTGACGGTGAACTTCGTGCAATTCCTGAGCGCGAAGGAGATACGTCGCTCGGGAAGTTTCATGGGTTGGGCCGTTCTCTCGTTGCGAATGCAGTTACCGGTGTATCGGAGGGATTTAAGAAGGAGCTAGATATTGTAGGTATTGGTTATCGGGCAGAGATGTCTGGTAAGCAAGTCGTATTTTCACTTGGATATTCACATCCGATTCATTTTGATATTCCAGCAGGCATTGATGTGGCGATTGAAAAGCAGACGCATTTAACGGTAAGCGGAATCGATCGCCAGCAGGTAGGGCAGGTTGCTGCGGATATGCGTGCGCTTAGAAAACCAGATCCTTACAAGCAAAAAGGAGTGAGGTATACCGGTGAAGTTTTGAAAAAGAAGGTCGGGAAGACTGGCGCGTAGAGTAATGACATGAGAGTTCACACAAAGAAAGACCGGCGGACGCGTATTCGATTGCGACAGCGTCAGCGTATTGATGGTACTACCGAGCGGCCGAGGCTTGCCGTTACTCGAAGCCTGGCGCATATTTCAGCGCAGGTAATCGATGATCTTACCGGACAAACTCTGGCTTCGGCGTCCAGCACAGAACCAAGTGTAAAGGCGAAATTTGAAGGTGGAGCGAAGGGTGGAAATAAAGGCGGTGCTGTAGTAATTGGCACGATCGTGGCAGAACGTGCTCTTAAAGAAGGTGTTAAGAAAGTTGTTTTCGATAGAGGGGGTTTTCTGTATCACGGTCGCGTACGGTCTGTGGCAGAGGCAGCCCGAGAGGCTGGTTTGGATTTTTAGTTAGGTGCGAGGATTATGCGCGAATCACGACCAAAGATTGACCATTCACTTCTTGATCTAAAAGATACGGTGGTTGCTATTAACCGCGTAACCAAGGTTGTTAAGGGTGGAAAAAATCTTAGTTTTAGTGCACTTGTCGTCGTTGGTGACGGTGCTGGACACTGCGGTTTCGCCGTCGGCAAGGCAAAGGAAGTGCCGTCGGCGATCAAGAAGGGGATTGAAGCTGCGAAGAAGGCGTTAATTCATGTTCCGTTACAGTCAACCTCTATTCCGCACACGATTTTAGGGAGGTTTGGTGCCGGCCGTGTTTTATTGAAACCTGCTCCAGAAGGCACGGGGATTATTGCTGGTGGAGCAGTTCGCGCAGTAGTGGAACTTGTTGGTATTCATGACATTTTGACGAAGTCACTGGGTTCGGATAACCCGCACAACGTTGTACGAGCAACTTTTGCTGGGCTTGGTGGTCTTAAGAGTCCAGAGGTTGTGGCACGACTGCGTGGAAAAGAACTAGAGGAACTCAGTGCGTAGGTATTGCGAGTAAGTATATAAGACTGAGTCGAACTACGATGAGATCACGAACTAATGGCCGGAGAGGTTTTTATAAGCGTAACAATGACGCGCCTCGCGTTCGTGTAACGCTTGTAAAGAGTTGGATTGGGTATGAAAAACGTCAAGAAAAGATTGTGCGAGGTCTTGGGTTGAGAAGAATTGGGCATTCTGTCGACGTTGTTGACAACCCTTCGATTCGAGGCATGATTCGTGCTGTTCGTCATTTAGTAACAACAGCCGAGCTTTAGCAGACTTCCTAAACGATGACGACACATAAGAGCAATCTCGATCTTAGTAATTTAAAACCTCCTATAGGTGCGACGAAGAATCGTAAGCGGATTGGCCGAGGGGAAGGTTCCGGCACTGGTGTTACAGCAGGTCGTGGCCATAAAGGCCAACAATCTCGTTCTGGCTATTCGCGCAAACGTGGCTTCGAAGGTGGGCAGATGCCTATTCACAGGCGACTACCTAAACGGGGTTTTCATAATCCATTTCGAGTGACTTACGAGACGGTGAATGTTGACACACTTTCTGAGCGATTTGACGACGGTGCCGAAATTACGCCTTCGTTACTGCGTGAACAGCGTTTGATTAGTCGCCGTGCCTTAGTAAAGGTATTGGCTCGAGGAGAGCTTACGAAGAAGTTGACGGTGAAAGCTCATGGGTTTAGTAAGAAAGCAGCAGAGTTAATTGTGGCAGCCGGTGGAAAGACTGAGGTAGTGCCTCGTGTAGGTCCGCAGGTTAAGGAATCTACTGAATGATCGACAGTGTAAAGAACATTTTTTCGATTCCAGACCTTCGGAAGCGTGTACTTTTCACGCTTGCGGTCCTTGGGGTGTACAGAATAGGAAGTGCAATTCCTACCCCTGGAGTTAATACAGAGGCTCTTCAACTTCTCGTTGAACAGGCCGGGAATACGATGTTCGGTCTCTACAACATGTTTTCCGGCGGTAATTTAGCCCAGGCGACAATCTTTGCACTTGGGATCATGCCGTACATCAGTGCGTCGATCATTATTCAGTTACTGACGGTTGTGTGGCCCTATTTGGAGCGTCTATCTAAGGAAGGTGAACTAGGGCGTCGAAAGATTACCCAGTACACACGCTATGGAACGATAGGGCTGTGTCTTGTTCAGGCCACGGCAATTGCTATCTTTTTAGAGCGCCAGACGAATGTTGGTGGTTTACCGCTTGTCTATGAACCCGGGTGGAGTTTTAGGCTAATGACCGTGATAACACTCACGGCTGGGACAGCGTTTATCATGTGGCTCGGAGAGCAAATTACCGAGCGGGGTGTCGGGAATGGCATGTCGCTCATTATTTTTGCGGGCATCGTCGTTGGGTTGCCTACAGCGGTTCTTACTACGATGGAGCAGATGCGGAGCGGTGCGATCGGATTATTCACACTGATCGCGCTCGCCGTTTTAATGGTTGCAACCATTGGTGCCGTTGTTTTTATCGAGCGTGGTCAGCGCCGTGTCAATGTTCAGTATGCGAAACGTGTTGTTGGGCGCAAAATGTACGGTGGGACAAGTACGCATATTCCGCTAAAAGTAAATACTGGCGGAGTTATTCCAGTTATTTTTGCCTCTTCGATTATTGCGATGCCGGCGACCGCGGCTACTGCTTTTCCAGTTGGTGGATGGGTTACGGCTGTGACCGATCAACTGACTAATGGAATGCCTCTGTATTACCTCATGTTTATGGGAGGCATTATCTTTTTTGCTTACTTCTATACTGCCATTATTTTTAATCCGGACGATGTTGCAGAGAATATGCGGAAGCATGGTGGGTTTGTTCCTGGTATTCGACCAGGCAAACGGACTGCGGAACATATTGACACAATTTTGACTCGTATTACTTTTGTTGGGTCTATCTATTTGGCATTGGTGGCTGTTATGCCAGATGTGATGATTAGTGGGTTTCGTGCTGATGCGGTTCCGGTGATTGGAGACACTTTGTACAACGCTCTGCCAGGGTTTATAACAAATGGGCTTGGCGTTACATTTTATTTTGGAGGGACTTCTCTCTTAATTATCGTCGGTGTCTCTATGGATACAGTGCAGCAGGTCGAGTCACAATTACTTATGCGCCACTATGACGGGTTTATGAAGAAGACTCGCATTAAGGGAAGGCGGGGTTAGTGGCGCTAAATCTAGTCATGTTGGGGCCTCCTGGTGCGGGTAAAGGTACACAGGCACGCCGTCTGGCTGAGAGTCGTGGAGTTCCGCATATATCGACTGGAGAGATACTTCGAGAGGCTGTTCAGGCGAATACTGATCTCGGCCGTAAGGCAAAAACAGTGATTGAATCTGGTCAACTGGTGAGTGACGAGATAATGATTGGCATTGTGAGCGACCGACTCGGTAAAAACGATGCACGTGATGGGTTTTTGCTGGATGGATTTCCGCGCACAGTATTCCAGGCCAACGCATTGGATGGGATGCTTAAGGATAGACAACCGCTCGTCGTGATTGATCTTTCTGTTGACGACGATGAGCTCGTAAACCGATTGTCAACCCGCAGGATTTGCGAGTCTTGTGGTACGGTTACGGGTTCTCTTAATGGACAGCCAGCGGTTATATGTGATGAGTGTGGTGACGGACTCAAACAACGTAGCGATGATCGAGAAGGGGTTGTACGTGAACGACTTGTAGTCTATAGGCAAAGTACTGAACCGCTTATTGGGTTTTACCAGAATAGACCGACGTTTCGATCTATTGATGGAAGTCAAGATGAAGAATCTGTTGCGGCATTGATTTGCGCTGCTGTTGATGGAGCTACAGCATGATTGTTACGAAAAATCCATCAGAGATTCAAAAGATGCGTGTAGCAAATGGTCTTGTCGCAGAGATACTCAATGAATTGAGAAGTGTTGTTCGGCCTGGGATGACGACGAAGGATCTAGATGTTCTGGCCGAAGAGCGTGTGCGTGCAGTTGGTGCGGTACCTGCCTTCAAGGGGTACCATGGGTTTCCGTCAACTTTGTGTACATCAATTAATAATGAGGTCGTTCACGGAATTCCATCGGACCGCGGTTTGAAGAGTGGAGACGTAGTTTCTATCGATCTTGGAGTTGTTGTAGAGGGATTTTATGGGGATTCTGCTGTTACCTTGGCAGTCGGAACAATTTCAGACGAAGCAGAGATGCTTTTAAGAGTTACTCAAGAATCATTGAATCGATCGATTTCGAAGGCTCAGCCTGGTGGTTACGTTTCAGATCTTGGCCATGCGGTTCAACATTACGTCGAATCAAATGGTTATTCGGTCGTGCGAGAATTTGTAGGCCATGGAATTGGTACTAATCTTCATGAAGAGCCACAGATCCCGAATTATGGAAAACCTGGACAAGGTGTTCGTCTGACTGAGGGAATGGTGCTGGCGATCGAACCGATGGTCAATGCTGGTGGCGCATCTGTGAAAGTATTGGAAGATGGATGGACTGCTGTGACGAAAGATGGAAGTTTGTCCGCGCATTTTGAGCATACAGTTGCGATTACGGAGGACGGGCCTCTGGTGTTAAGTCAGTTGCCTGACTCTAAGTTTGTAAATGGTGGAGTGGCGAACGAGAGCGATCAGCGACTGGTATCAGCGCACGGAGCGTGATAGTTGCAAGGAATGAATGATTCAGGGGCAGGGTATTTGGCGTTCAACGTGATGACAAACAGAGTTTTATTGGTGCTACTAGAAATCGGTTCTGGTATGAGGGTGAAATGAAGGTACGTGCGTCAGTCAAACGTATGTGTAGTAAGTGCAAAGTTGTCCGCCGGCGGGGTGTTGTGCGGGTGATCTGTTCTAACCCAAAGCATAAACAGAGGCAGGGGTAGCACGATGGCACGAATTGCAGGTGTGGATCTTCCAAGAACAAAACGTATTGAAGTCGGATTGACGTACATTTATGGGATAGGTCCGCATCGGTCTGGACTTATTTTGGATGCATCGGGTGTTGGAGTAGATACACGGGTTAAAGATCTTACAGAAGATGAAGTTCGCAAGATTAACCTTGTGATTGAAGAACAAGGACGTGTTGAAGGAGATCTCAGGAAAGAGATTTCGATGAATATCAAGCGTCTCATGGAGATTGGTTGTTACCGAGGGCTTAGGCATCGGAGAAATCTCCCAGTGAGAGGTCAGCGGACGAATACGAATGCCCGCACACGAAAAGGCCCACGTAAAGGCGCAGTTGCGAAGAAGAAAACGACCTAGGATTCAGATATGGCAAAAGTTGAAAATGTAGAAAGCGGAATGCCGGCTACTAAGCCGAAACGCCGAAAAAAGAGTTTTAAGAAGCGAGGTGAGAAACGCGTGGTTCACCACGGCGTTGTACACATTCAAGCCTCGTTTAACAACACTATCATTACAATTACGGATGGTGATGGTGCCGTATTGTCATGGTCGAGTGCAGGCGGTATTGGATTTAAGGGTTCTCGTAAAGGTACACCTTTCGCCGCTACGCAGGCGGCTGTGACGGCTGGTCATGGTGCGAAGGCTTTCGGACTTCGTTCGGTAGAAGTGAGGGTTAAAGGTCCGGGAGCTGGTCGAGAGTCAGCGATCCGTGCATTGCAGACATCCGTTGGTCTTGAAGTGAAGTCAATACGTGATGTGACACCTATTCCGCATAATGGTTGTAGGCCGCCGAAGAAACGGCGCGTTTAATTTTAAAGAGAGGTTCGAAAAGTATGGCACGTTACGTCGGTCCGGTTTGCCGGTTGTGTCGTCGAGAAGGGATGAAGCTCTTCTTAAAAGGGGAGCGCTGTTACGGCGAAAAGTGTGCGATTGAGCGGCGCAATGTTCCGCCCGGGCAACATGGGAAGGGTCGTAGGGCGAAATTGCAAGGCTACGGGTTGCAGCTTCGAGAAAAACAGCGAGTGAAGCGCATGTATGGTGTGCTTGAACACCAATTTCGTCGTTATTTTAAGGAGGCAGATCGACGGAAGGGTATTACAGGCGAGACTTTGCTGCAATTACTCGAGAGTCGACTGGATAATGTGGTTTATAGGCTTGGTTTTGCGACTTCTCGTTCGCAGGCTCGTCAACTCGTTCGGCACGGCCATTTCCTTGTTAATGGTCGGCGTGCTGATATCCCGTCGTATTCACTTCGGGCCGGTGATGAGGTCAGTGTGAAGTCAAAAAGTTCTAAGAATCCGGTTATTCAGTACGCTATAGAAGAAGTTAAGGGACGTGGTATTCCAGAGTGGCTTGAGGTGAATGCGGAGGGGCGCACTGGTCGATTCTCAGCAATACCGACCAGAGAGCAGTTGAATCTTCCAGTGCAAGAGCAGCTTATTGTGGAGCTGTATTCGAAATAAGGGACCTGCTCACCGGTCGTTGTGTGGACCGGGTCCGTGAAAGGATTGAACTCGATGTTGTGGAAAGGTTTCCAGCGGCCGAAGGTACTAGAGTACGATTCGGAGACACTAACAGATCAATATGGGCGTTTTCATGCGCAACCATTTGAACGTGGATTTGGTACAACAATTGGGAATGCGTTAAGACGGGTTTTATTGTCTTCGATCGAGGGCGCTTCTGTCACGGCAGTAAAGATCGATGGAGTTCTTCATGAATTTTCACCGATTCAAGGCGTGGTCGAGGATGCGACGGACATCATTCTTAATCTCAAGCAAATCCCCATTAAGGTGCATGTCGACCAACCTCAGACGTTAGTGGTCAGGGTTGATAAATCCGGCGAAGTAAAGGCAGGAGATATTGAGGTTAACGCTGACGTAGATATTCTCGACCCGGACTTACACATTGCTACCGTTGCGGAGGGCGGTAGTCTTAGTATGGAGCTTCGAGTAAAACAGGGACGCGGCTATGTATCCGCGGATAGGAATTTTGAAGAAGAGCTTGGCGTTGGTTGGATTCCAGTTGATTCAGTGCATTCTCCAATCAAGAAAGTTAATTATCTCGTAGAAGCTGCGAGACTTGGCCAGACAACGGACTATGACAAATTGACGGTTGATGTTTGGACTGACGGAACAATAACCGCCCGCGATGCCGTGTCACTCGGGGCTAAGCTCGTTCGCGATCATTTGAATATTTTTATCAATATTGATGATCCGGTTGAAATTGTGGAGGAAGTGGAACCTGAAGAGCCGGAAGAAGTTGTTAACGAACATCTTGACAAGAGTGTTGAGGAACTTGAATTGTCAGTTCGTTCATACAATTGTTTAAAGAATGCCAGTATTCGAACTATCCGTGAACTTGTCCAAAAGAGCGAGCCGGAAATGCTCAGAACTAAGAATTTTGGACGTAAGTCATTAAACGAAATTAAAGAGATTCTTACTACTATGGGTTTGAGTCTTGGTATGCGCTTAGACTCGCCGGTGTCTGCTGCACCATCGGTGGAGCAGTAGTCGTAACGGATGCAGAGTTTATTGAAAGAATATAATCATGCGCCATCGAGTCGCACATCGTAAGCTTGGACGGGTTACCGAACATCGTTTAGCACTGCTTCGCAATCAGGCGCAGGCCTTGTTACGTTATGAACGTATCCAGACAACCATTGCGAAGGCAAAAGAACTTCGGCCCTTTGTGGAACGTTTGATCACGGTTGCAAAACGAGGATTGGCCAATGGATCGGATACGACGAAAGCTCTGAACGCTCGACGTATGGTGAGACGAGATTTGTCCGATCGTGAAGTAGTGACGAAGTTGTTTGAGACTATTGCGCCTCGTTTTGAGGCGCGACCAGGTGGCTACACTAGACTTCTTCGACTTGGTCGTCGTTCGGGCGATGATGCAGAAGTAGCCCAGGTCGAGCTTGTTGGAAGCGAGTACGATCCATCACTTGAAGCTTCGCCTGAAGATGGTGGCGAGACTACTATTTCGTCTAAAGATAGTGGTGTTGGCGGCCGCATTCGGCAGGCTGCTCGTCGAATTCGTGGTGACGATGGTGGTCGCGCGAACAGACCGGAATCGGGTTCTACGAAGGCACAACCGAAGCGTACGCGAAAGAAAGTTTAGGCGGTCATTCGTCGTCAACGGTCTCTTCGCCGCGTTCGGCTTTTGCTTCAGAAACAATTTTTGCATGAAGATGTGACGGCACATCTTCATAATGAGAAAATTCCATGTGGTATGAGCCACGGCCACCAGTCGCTGACGTTAACTGTTGTTCGTAGGTCAACATTTCTGACATAGGGACCTGCGCTTTAATCAACGTGGCGGCGCCACGTGTTTCCATACCACCGATTCGGCCACGACGGCCATTTAGGTCCCCCATCAGATCTCCAGCGAAATCACTCGGCGCGTACACTTCGACGTTCATTACTGGTTCTAGGAGTGTCGGTTTCGCTTTGGACATTGCGTCACGAAATGCAAGGCGGCCGGCCATCTTGAAAGACATTTCATTGGAATCGACGGCATGAAACTGACCATCGTATAGTGTGACTTTAAAATCGACCATGGGATAGCCGGCGACATAACCACGGTCACGAGCTTCAAGGATTCCCTTTTCAACGGCGGGAATGAATTGTCTAGGTATGGCACCACCGAAGATTTCATCGACGAAGGAGAAATCTTCACCCCGCGCTAATGGCTCCACTCGAATCTTGCAATCACCAAACTGACCATGACCTCCTGATTGTTTCTTATGTCGGCCGTGAGCTTCTGTGGCTAGCGTGATGGTTTCTCTGTAAGCAATGCGAGGAAGCTTAAGGTTTACTTCAACACCGAAGCGCCGTTTAAGCTTGGCAACGGTAACTTCTATGTGCAGTTGACCTTGACCGGAGAGTAAGAGTTGCTTGGTTTGCGCGTCCCGACCGTATTGGATCGTTGGGTCTTCTTCTTCCAGGCGTTGCAGGGCACCGCTAATTTTTTCTTCGTCGCCTCTACTTTTGGGTTCTATGGCATAAGACAGAACCGGTTCTGCAAACAGAATCGGTTTAAATATTGACGTACTGGTTTTGTCGGCGAATGTGTCGCTTGTCTGTGTGTCTTTCAGTTTAGCAACTGCACCGATGTCACCAGCACGGACTTCTCCGACCGCTTCTTGATGCTTTCCTTGCATGATGGCCAAAGAACCTAGACGTTCGTTGGTTGACTGAGTAAGGTTGTGTATTGATGAATCTGACTTTAAGCTTCCGGCGGCAACGCGAAATAATGTGATCCGACCGGCAAAAGGATCGGCGATTGTCTTCCATATGAATGCCGCTGTAGGTGCACTGACACTGTGGTCATAGTTTTCAGGTTCAGCAGTATCTCGGTTAATGGCTGGTAGCGGGTGGTCTGCAGCTGATGGAACGTATGCCATTATGGTGTCTAGCAATGTTTGAATGCCGATATTTGTGAGCGCAGAAATGCAAACTAATGGAAAGATTTCTCGCGCACTCACGGCTGTTTTAAGACCACTTTCTAGATCTTCTTGAGCTAATGTGCCTTCTTCAAAAAACTTTTCCATCAGTGAGTCATCGGCCTCTGCGACCATTTCGATTAAGGCTTCCTGTGCTTTTGTGGCCTGTTCATTGAGTGTGTCAGGGACTTCACCATTCGTTGCCGTACCACTCTTGTCAGATGAAAAATTAATGCTTTTCATGCCAACTAGGTCAACAAGACCACTAAAATCTTTTTCAGATCCGATAGGAATCTGTATTGGGACGACACTACGACCTAATGAGCCTTGAAGTGATTCGAGAGACCGTTCGAGGCTGGCACGTTCTCGGTCAAGAAGATTCAAGACTACGAGACATGGAAGTCCGAGTTCCTCTGCGATACCCCAGACTTTTTCAGTTTGCACCTCGACACCGGCAACCGCATCAACAACAACGATCGCGGCATCTGCGACGCGTAGCGCGGCACGCGTGTCGCTCATGAAGTTGCCGATTCCAGGTGTGTCAATTAAATTAATTTTGGTTTTATTCCATTCGACAAATGCAACACTGGAGGCCAAGGTGTGTTTACGTGCGATTTCTTCGTCATCAAAGTCAGTTGTCGTCGTCCCTTCGTCGACCATACCTAATCGATTGACCATTTTTGCATCGAATAACATCGTGGAAACCAGTTGCGTTTTCCCGGAGCCACTGTGACCGACGATGGCGACGTTGCGAATACTAGACGCGTCATAGACCTTCATACACGCTACCCCTACCTCTCTCCTACTCTGTGCCTAAACGGTTCCGGCCATGAGCGTTATTCAGTAATGGGCGCCATTTACTTGGGCACCCAGTTATCCGACGGCGGATAATGTCAAACGTTAAATTCGAGGTTAAATCGTATAGTGTGTGGACGAACGGCTCAAGTCCGTAACGGTGTAAACCTGTCGGATGATTATTCGTAGCGCAGAGCTTCAATCGGATCTAGGGCTGATGCCCGAATCGCTGGCATAATACCAAAGATGATTCCAACTGCCGAGGAAAATCCGATACCAAGTGCAAATGACCACCAAGGCATTGAAATGGGAAATCCGGTGGCAAAGTGAATACCGAATCCAATTCCGCTTCCGAACATTATTCCGAGTAAACCACCGATCCCAGTAAGAAATACCGCTTCCAGCAAAAATTGCCAGAGAATTTCTCTGCGTCTCGCGCCGAGAGCCTTACGAGTGCCAATTTCACGTGTTCGCTCTTTGACAGAGATCGTCATGATTGCCATGACGCCGATACCACCCACAAGTAAGGCAATTGAGGATATGGCGACCAGCGCCAAATATGTCGCGCTGCTGACCTGGTCCCACAATCGCATGGCAGCGTCCTGGGTCACAATGTCAAAATCGTTAGGTTCGTCAAGGCGGAGGCCATGACGAATGCGCATGACGTCGGTGATGTCCTGAATCGCCTCTTCACGCGGTACTCCTTCATGCGGAACCGCAGCGATCATGACGCTGGTAAACTGTCCTCGCTGACTGCGCAAGACTCGCACACCAAACTGCTTTTGATAGGCCGTGTGAGGAATGATCGCGACGTCGTCGGCATCAGAATTAAGACCACCAGCGTTTGGTCGAGCTTCTAGTACCCCGATGACCGTGTACGGCTGATTACCGATTCGAACAGTTTTACCAATGGGGTCGACATTTGGAAATAATGCCAAATAAGGGTTTTGTCCTAAAACAACAACCCGTCGTCGGTGGTTAACTTCGCCTTCTGTGTAGAAGCGACCATACGCAAGATCGACGCGGAATACATCAGGGAAGTTTTCGGTTGACCCGCTGATCGGGATACGTTTTGTGCGTTCGCCATTGTAGTGAATACGAGTTCGTGGGGTTGCTGGACTACCGTTTCCTCCCAACATTAAATTAACAGCGGCAACCGATGGAGCTTGTCGCTCGATAGCGCGTGCATCATTCGGCGTCAATGTCGGTCTTTGAAGCAGTTCATTTAGATCTGCACCAGACATAAAGCTGACACCGGAAAACTGAGAAACAAATACGGTGTCGGGTCCGATATCACGAATTCTGTCTCGAAGGGACTCATCGAAGCCCCGGATGAGAGATGTCATGCCAACGATAGAGGTAATCCCGATCACGATTCCAAGGATCGTTAGGCCAGAGCGGATCTTCTGCGTGCGGATCGTGCTTGCCGCCATCGCAATGATTTCTTTGAATAGTCCTGTCTGCATCTTAGTCACTTCTTCCGAGCGCATCAATTGGATCTAAAGACGCTGCACGCGATGCGGGATACAGGCCAAAAAATAAACCGACTACGCCGGCCATGGTAATGGCAAGAATTACAGACCAGGTGTGGACACTCGCAGGTACTGGCGCAAAGCGGTCGAGAGCAAGTGCGGCACTGGCACCAACTGCAGTTCCAATCGTCCCACCGATCAGTGATAACGCTACGGATTCAGTAAGAATCTGCCATAAAATGTCGCGCCGTTTCGCGCCAAGTGCTTTGCGCAAACCAATTTCACGTGTTCGCTCGGAGACAGCCATGAGCATGATGTTCATGATCACGATACCAGCAACAACGAGAGCAAGACCAACGACACCAATTAAGACTGAAAAAATGCCTGTTGTCGCTTGATTGTAAATATCAAGAATGGTTTCCGATGTAAAAATTCCAAAATTGTCTCGTTCTGTTGCTTTGAGCCGTCGTTCGATGCGTAGTGCCGTCGTGGCTTCACCGATCGATTCTTCAATATTATTCGGATCGACAGGTTGCACACGCAGCCCCAGCGAGGGCCGGCTTCCAAACAGCCGCTGAAACGTTCCGAGCGGAATAATTGCGAACTCGTCTTGAGACATACCGAAGGTTGACCCAAGAGCACGGCTCACGCCAACAACTCTAAAAGGGACGCCTTGAATTTTTATTCGTCGATCGATCGGATCGAGTTCAGCGAAGAGTCGGTCAGCAGTTTCATAACCTAGGACGACCACGTTACGCTTTCGAGAGACTTCGGTTTCTGTCATTAAGCGGCCTTGTTCGGCATTGAACGACGGGAATCGACTGAATTCCCTTGACACACCTTGGATCGAAACGCTTTCAAGAATGCGGTCGCGGTAGGTCACCTCGCCATTGCGATTTGCTTCTGCCATCACGGCAGTCACGTTGGTGGTAAATTGTTTGATGGCTTCTGCGTCCGCGAGTGTGATGCGTGGATTGTTTCGTGTTCGTTCGATTTCTTCTTCGCTCGTAACTACGCCTCGCCGAGCGATCATGAATGCGTCGGCACCGACTTCTGAAAGGATGGCGTTCTTTACTTCATCGTTGACGCCCTGAATAAGAGAAACCAGTGTAATGATTGAGGCGACGGCAACGAGATTTCCGAGAATGGTAAGGAATGAACGAAGCTTATTGCTCCAGATTGCATCCAGCGCAATGTAGATCAGATCGACAATCAACCGAAGTCGCATGCCTAAAACTCAATACGAAAATCTAAATCTGACCCGAACCAAAAAGGACCGTTCTCATTTTCAGGGTCTTTGATACGAACCGGGTCTCCTGATGTAATGTTTCTTACGACGTCAAAGGGCCCCGTAATCACTTGGTCGCCCTCGTTGAGTCCAGTTAATGCTTCGAAGTACCTGTCGCCTGCAATGCCAGTGGCTACTGGAATGAAAACAGCGTGACCATCGCGAACGACAAACACGCCTTCTCGTTCTTCACGTGTTTCGTCTGTCGGAATAAAAGGTTCGCGAACCGATTGACTTCGTGATTCTGGTGTCGTTTGCGATCCAGAGGCTGGTACAGTCAGGCTAGGCGAAAACTGGTTACTATTCGTTTTGACGATCTGGCCGGTTACGTCGATTTCTACCTCGCGGACAGTCGTCGATTGGATCGGAACAGCAATGACGCTTTCTCTGGTCGCTGTGGTAATGTCGGCGGTGCACGTAAAACCTGGTCTTACTCCAGGGACATTGTCGTCGAGTGTGACAACGACCTTAAAGTTAGTCGCTTCTTGGCCACTAGTGGCGTTCTGTCCGGCCAGTTGAATGGGGCTATTCCCTATTTCCGTTACTCGGCCGGTATACATTTCGTCAGGGAGCGCATCGATCGTAATTTCCGCACTTTGCGCGAATGTGACTGTCGGTATATCGGTTTCATCGACTTCGAGTTCTGCCTCGAGGATAGAAAAGTCGGCAATCGTCAGCAGAACCGTACCGGCATTATTCATTGTTCCCACAACGACGGTTTCACCTTCTTCGATATTGCGGCGAGTAACAATACCGTCGATTGGGGAAGTGATGGTGACCTGCGTTAGGTCGTAGCGAGCACTCTCAAGCATCGCTTCTTCTTGTCGTATACGCTGAGTGCCGGCCTCCACTTCGACTTGTCGAGCACGCAGTTCAGTTTCTCGAACTTCAACTTCGGCGAGAGCTTGATCGTAGAGTTCTCTGGCGATTAATCGAAGAGACCATAGCTCTTTCTGTCGCGTCAGATTTTCTTGTGCAAGCTCCAGATTCACGCGCGCTGTTTCGACTGCAACCTCAGATTGCGTGCGGATTGCGCGACTGGCTTCAAGAGAGGCTTCGCCCCGATTCACAGCGGATTGAAGGTTTTCAGGATCGATTTCTAGTAAGAATTGACCAGCCGATACACGGTCACCTTCTTCAACCGCCAGTCGGGTTACCCGCCCCATAACACTGGCGCTAATATCTACGGAGAGCATTGGCTGAATCGTGCCCGACGCAGAGGCCACAGCCTGCAGGTTACGCCTGGCGATCGTTTCCACGTCAACCTCTGGAATTTCCGGTTGGCTGAAGTAGTAATAGCCGGCGCCAATGCCTACGAGACTTGCGACAATGATGAAAGAGACAATGATCAATTTTTTCAATTTTTAACTCATTACTTACAATGTTTTACTACGATTAAGGATTATCCGTTGTTTACTCACTCGTTTCCTGTTGCAGGTGGTACATTGGAGTGCACACGCCATTTGTCAGAGATGCCGACAGGGCGCAATTAATGAGATTCTTCTTCAAGAGTAAAATAAACTAACGTCTAATTGTAGCAGCGAACGCTGCACCTGAACATTAGGGGTGAGCCGGGTTGAATTTGTGAAATCTTGTGTATTTGTTCCAGTTTTTAAAGCGGTATATTCGATTCGAACTTTTATCGAGGTCTACCATGGTCTCTAACCATTCGGATTAATTTATGCTTGGATTTGTCCCACGCGAGTTGTTTTTTACCAAGGGTGTTGGAAAGCATCGCGAGAAACTTACATCATTTGAGTTGGCCCTGCGGTCCGCTGGGATAGCAGCCTGCAATTTAGTAAGGGTTTCGAGTATTTTTCCACCAGGATGTCGAATCTTGTCTCGAGCTGAAGGAAAACGCCGCTTGCAAGCAGGACAGGTCACATTTGTCGTAATGTCTGAAGCCGCGACGCGTGAACCTCACCGTTTAATTGCTGCGACCGTCGGTGTCGCAATTCCGCGGGATCCTAAACTTTACGGATATCTCTCTGAGCATCATAGTTTTGGGGAAAATGAGGAAACGGCGGGGGACTATGCAGAAGATTTAGCAGCAGAGATGTTAGCGACAACCCTCGGTTTGGAGTTTGATCCCGATAAAAGCTGGGACGAAAAGAAAGAGATTTACCGGCTTTCGAACGAGATTGTCAGAACCCAAAACATAACCCAGACAGCCGTTGGCCATAAGAAAGGTCTCTGGACGACGGTCATCGCTGCTGCGGTTCTGGTTGGCTAGCAGCAGCGCACTATTTAGGAGGTAGACTCGAACACTTCCGGGAGGTCTTCTTTATTCTGGTTGGTTTGTCGTCTGCTTGAATTGGTAATACAAGACTGAATGTTTCTGGTTAAGAAGATTAGCTTTCGGTGAGGATACTTTACATGGGTGATGAGAAACGACGTGCACATAAGGGTGCCAGAATTTTGAAGTCAGACGGTTTTACCTTGATCGAATTACTGATTGTTGTTGCGATTATCGGAATTCTTGGCGCCATAGCGACACCCGGTTATCTTAATTTTAGAATGCAGGGTAATGAGACGTCGGCGATTCTCTCTTTGAGAACGATAAACAGTGCACAGGAACTTTACAAAAACAGCTGTGGTTATGGTTTTTATGCGCCGAACTTGGCTGTATTGGCAACACCACCAACAGAAGGAGGCGGTGAGGCGTTTATTAGTAGCGACCTAAGTGTGGATCCTTCGATTAAGAATAACTACCAAATTAGTCTTACGGCAGGACCGGCCGTATCTGGGTCTCAGGCGTCATGTAATGGAATGGCAGCCGGGACTCTCGTGTCGACTTATTTTGTGGGAGGCGATCCACTATCGGAAAATAGTGGTCGGCGTTACTTTGGAACCAACGGAGGCACGATTTACGAGAGTACGTCTACGTTGGCAGTGACGCAGACAGGAACGCCGCCTAGCTCGAGACCGATTCGGTGAGAAGTATCAACGGTACTTTGCCGTTTGTACTTTTTAGAATGTGTCATTGAATAACTACACAAGTGATAGGGATGAGTTCATATGCATAAACGAGTGAATATCTGGCTTGTAGTTTTGGCTCTTGTGGGACTCGTTGCGGCGGCAAGTTCGACGTATGTGCATCTGCAGATGATTACTGATCCTGCTTATACGAGCTTTTGCGACATTAATGCGACTGTTAGTTGCACTCAGGTGTACCAAAGTCGATATGGGACTGTATATGGTGTGCCGGTAGCCTTCGGTGGGGTCGTCTGGTTTGTTGGCGTGATACTCCTTTCTGTCGCTAGTCGGTTCTCTTTGACCGCGACCACGCTTCGTATTGGCGGATATCTTCTAGCGTGGTCTACCGTTGGGTTGTCGGTCGCAATGTACATGGCGTATGCATCATTCTTTGTTTTACAGACCATCTGCGTTTTATGTCTCATCGTTTATGGGTCAGTGATCGGTATCTTTTTATTGTCGGGGAATGTCGAAGCGGCCCAGATGCGCCATTTGCCAATGGGTGTCGTAACGGACATCGGTTTACTGTTCCGTCGCCCGTTAGGACTGGGAGTATTCGTTTTGTTTGTTGTTGGCGCGATATGGCCGGTCTTTTGGTTTACTAACCACGAGCCGGTGCCACCGGTCGTAGCAAGTGCGGAGGGTGGTAGCACGGAACCCGCGCCATCCATTGTGACTTCGGATCAGCAAAGTGAGTTTGAGCGTTATTGGGAGAGTCAGCCACGTGTCTCGATCGACCTGGGACGAGACATTAACACCGACGTATTAGTTACGGTGGTGAAATTCAACGATTACCAGTGTCCTGCCTGCGCCAACGCGCACCGAATTTATCAGCCGGTATTTCAAAAATATGAGTCAAGCCATCCTGGTCGTGTCAGACAAGTTACGCTCGATTATCCGCTTGACCCGACCTGTAATGATCAAGCACCTAATGGTCTACATCTTGGTGCATGTGCCGCGGCTGTGGCAGTGAGATTGGCTTCCACGCAAGGTGTCGATCAACGGGAAGCCATGGAGGAGTGGCTTTACGGTAATCAAGCGGGGTTGTCACCAGAGAACGTTGTCAATGCTCTTGACCAGGTTGTGGGGATTAGCGAAGCAGACTACACGACCGAATATGATCGGTTAATTAGTGAAGTTCGAATTGACATCGATCGCGGCAACGAACTTCCGGTTGAGGCCACCCCTACTTATGTCATTAATGGAGTGGTGATAAAGGGGAGCTTGGCCCCACAATATTTTGATGCAGCGATTCTGTACGAACTTGAGCAGGTTGAAGCGGTCACGGTTAACTGACTCGGATTAGTTGTCGTTGGCTGGAACTGCTGTTCAGCGAACGGGGTCTGGTAGTTTGTGTGTGCTCAACATAAAGTCCACGCATCGTAAAGAATTGATTGGTGGCGATCGCAACGTAAAGTCTGGCGCGCGCTGCAAACGTCTTTTCCGCTGTTGCAGTACGACAAAGCTGTGGCTGGTTGTCGATCCCGCCTGCTCCATGAGTGTTAAATCTAGTTAATATTCAGGAGTCTCCCATTGTTAATCTAGTGACACCAGTATGAGTTATCCAGTAGATATCGTTCTCTTGGTCGTTCTTGGGCTAGTGATTGGAAGTTTTTTGAACGTCTGCATCTATCGGTTACCTCGTGGTGAATCGATTGTTGCGCCGCGCTCACATTGCCCATCTTGTAAAGCGTTCCTTCGTTGGTTCGATAATGTGCCGCTGCTTGGGTACGTGATCTTGCGCGGACACTGCCGAGAGTGCAAGTCTGCTATCAATCCTGTCTATCCACTGGTTGAGTTATCGACTGCGATTCTTTTCGTTGTGCAGTATGCAGTCATTGAAAATTCTCCAGTTTCGGTTCTGGCTAGATTGTTTTTTGTCAGCCTAATGATTGTGTTGTTCGTTACTGATCTTCAGTATCGCGTTTTGCCTAATATAGTGACCATTCCCGGTGTGATTGTGGGATGGTGTTTTTCTTGGTTTGTGGCGCCAGGCTGGATAGATTCAAGTATTGGCATTGTCGCGGGCAGTGCGTTTCTAATCGTCATTTCAGAAACGTACTATCGAATTGTTGGTCGAGAAGGTCTCGGAATGGGTGACGTGAAAATGTTGGCAATGATTGGTGCATTTATGGGTTGGGAATTGATGCTATTTACGATGTTTATGGCTTCAACACTTGGTGTGTTGGTCTGGGTCGTACTTCTTGTATTCGGCCGAGGTGGTACAGGGTACTTACTCCCACTGGGATCTTTTCTTGCTATCTCGGCGACCGTAATGTCAGCAGTAGGTCCACTGATTTTGTCCTGGTGGTACACGACTATCTTGTTGTGGATTTCATTTTATTAAGCTAGGTGAATTTATGCTCGGTTGGTGCGCACTGGTAGGTTGCCAGACGGTGGGTCCATATTGAATCCCCGTACATTAGGGTGCTGTACCAACTACGCGTAGTGATTGCTTAAGCTCCTTTGGGGTTATGTCATCAACAATCACAGTTTTGCCAATATCTGTTGGCAAGACAACATGTAATCGTCCTTTCAACACTTTTTTGTCTCGTCCCATGATTTCGACAAGAGACTTTGCTGATAGATCACTGATGCATGGCAATGTTCCAAGCTCAGAAATTAGTGCTGCTAGCGCTTCTTGGTCGGCTTGTTTGAGTAGACCTCGTCGAGTTGCCAAGTCGGCGACGACAAGCATGCCGTAGGCGATAGCCTCACCATGCCTAAAGCGACGGTATCGAGTTGCTGCTTCGAGGGCATGCCCAGCGGTATGACCAAAGTTCAAAATCCGTCTTATATTTCCTTCGTATTCATCTTCTGACACGATGGAGGCTTTTATCCGACTTGACGTGGCGATAATGTGGACGAGCTCGGTTTGGTCAAGCGATAGAATTTTATTTAAATTGGTATTTAATCTTTGAAAGAGGTTTAGATCACGAATCATGCCGTACTTGATGACTTCGTACAGACCAGAACGAAATTCGCGCTGAGGTAATGTATTGAGGACAACCGGGTCACTGACAACGATACTTGGTTGGTAGAAAGCGCCTATCAAATTTTTTCCAAGGCGATGATTAACTCCGACCTTTCCGCCAATAGAGCTATCAACTTGAGCAAGAAGCGTTGTCGGAACATGGACAAGTCGTACTCCCCGCAGGTACGTAGCGGCCGCAAACCCAACCACATCGCCAATAACGCCACCACCGATGGCAATGATCGTTGTAGTTCGATCCGCTTGAGCCTCAATTAGTGCATCATAGATAGCGCCGACAGTTTTAACGGTCTTTGCACGTTCGCCATCTGGGATAAGAATGTTGTCGGTACGCCCGATGGATTTCGATATCGTGGGGCCGTGCGCGTCCCAGATTTTATGGCTTGAAACGACAAAACGTCTTCCAGTGGCTCCGGATTTACTGATTAAGTTACTGAGCTGTTTTAAGATTCCCGTACCAACGTGTACGTTGTACGGTTTCGACGAGGGACGGACACGGATTACGGTTGCTTTCATGCGCGGCTAGGATAGCACCACTTGGCGCACACTTTGGATGAATTGATTGTGAATTTTGATGCGGATTTCATTGTTGTTGGCACGGGAATCGCTGCGCTTCGAGCGGCAGTTGACCTTGGGCACGCTGGTAAAACCATTATTCTAACTAAATCTACTGCAACCGCTGGAAGCACTGGCTATGCCCAGGGAGGGATTGCTGCCGCTGTAGGGGTTGACGATTCTCCGGAGCAACATGCCGAAGATACGGTAGCAGCTGGCGGCGGATTGGTTGATGTTGATGTCGCCAGAAAACTGGCGGAATCTGCGCCGCAGGCAATCAACGAACTTATCGAATGGGGGGTTGAATTCGATCGGACCGAGTCTGGCGAGCTGTCATTAGCGCGTGAAGGTGCACATCGGTGTCGCCGGGTACTCCATGTTCGTGATTCGACAGGTCGAGAGATTTCTCGTGCATTGTGGAATCGCTTACGTAAAACGCCGAATATCCACGTGATCGAGGAAGCGTGTGTTACGGATGTTGTCGTCGTTGACGGAGAGTGCGTCGGGGTTAGCTTTCAGACAGCTGGTGATGAATATGAAGTAGTGGGCGCATCTTCTATTCTTCTTGCATCGGGTGGTGCGGGGTACATCTTTCGTGAAACGACGAATCCAGAAGTAGCGACGGGTGATGGGGTTGCTATGGCATATCGCGCTGGAGCTGAGATTGCTGATATGGAATTTGTGCAATTTCATCCAACGGCCTTGGCATATGGTGAGGGACCTCGATTCTTGTTGTCGGAGGCGTTGCGTGGTGAAGGCGCCAAATTAGTCAATCAACAAGGGCAGCCCGTTTTCTCGGGATCAGAAGACGAGTTGTCTTCTCGTGATCGCGTAGCGCGTGCTATCGCACGGGAAATGGAACGTACAGGTGGTGATGTTTACTTGAAGTTTGATGGAGTGAAGGAAGATTTTGTTCGAAAGCGGTTTCCTCTCATTGCGGACAGATGTCGCCGAATCGGTCTAGATTTAGCTACGGATAGAATTCCTATTGTTTCGGCTGCTCATTATTTAATGGGTGGTATTCGAACGGATCAGTATGGGCGGACCAGTGTACCGCGGTTGTTTGCAGCGGGTGAGGTAGCGTGCACAGGGGTACACGGGGCAAATAGATTAGCAAGTAACTCACTGCTAGAAGGCCTCGTTTTTGGCGCAGCAGCTGCCCGAGTCATGTGCCGTGATAAGGCTAGACAATTTCAGAAATATTTGAAGCGTGTTCGTAGGAAAATTATTTCGAATTCAACTTGTACGAACGTTGAAGATATTGAAGAGCAAGTAAGGGCACTTTTATGGAATGGGTGTGGCTTATTCAGGAATCGAGAAGGTTTAACAAACGTGCTTGAGGGGTGTAAAGGATGGCGTCAAAAATTCGATCAGTCTGGGTTTTCTCCGCGAATGCAAAGTATTGTGACGGTCGGGGAGCTAGTGGCACGAGCTGCACTGCGGAGAGAGGAAAGTAGGGGAGCGCACTACCGGACAGATTTCCCAGAACGTAACGATATAGACTGGTCTCGACATACGACTATCGCAAAGTATGAGGACAGGACTTAATGGCGTCTAAACAGCAAGGTTTCGTGACGGAAATTACACCGCAGACTGAAGATTTTTCACGTTGGTATACCGATGTTATTCGACGAGCTGAGCTCGCGGACTACTCTCCTGTAAAGGGTAGTATGGTGATTCGACCATACGGATACGCGATTTGGGAGCTAATGCAGTCTGGTCTTGACAAGAGGTTCAAGGAGACCGGACATGTCAATGCATACTTTCCGTTGTTCATACCAGAGAGTCTTCTGAAGAAAGAGGCCGCACATGTTGAAGGATTTGCTCCGCAGGTTGCGTGGGTTACTCGTGGTGGCGATGAAGATTTAGAGGAACGCCTAATTGTGAGGCCCACCTCTGAAGCGATTATTGGAACGATGTATGCCAAGTGGGTGCAATCATGGCGGGATCTTCCTATTTTGATTAATCAGTGGGCCAATGTTGTTCGGTGGGAGAAAGTTACGCGACTTTTCCTTCGAACGACTGAGTTTCTTTGGCAAGAGGGACATACTGCACACGAGACAGGTGAGGAGGCCGAAAAAGAAGCTCGTAAAATGCTTGGTGTTTATAAAAACTTTCTTGAGACTGAACTGGCCATGCCGGTACTTGATGGAAAAAAAACTGAGAGTGAAAAGTTTGCAGGTGCGTTACACACCTATTCGGTTGAAGCCCTGATGGGAGACGGACGGGCACTTCAGGCTGGGACATCCCATAATTTGGGTCAAAATTTTGCCAAAGTCTTTGAGATACGATTTCAGGCACGAGATAAATCTATGCAGTACGTTTGGCAAACCTCATGGGGTATGACAACTCGTCTTATCGGTGGGGTCATCATGACTCACGGTGATGACAGTGGTCTTATTTTGCCTCCCCGTATAGCGCCGACGCAGGTCATTCTTGTGCCAATTCCTCGTGGTGATTGGAAAGAAACAGTACTACCTAAAGCGCAGGAGATCGTAACGACCCTACGAGAAGCCGGTGTGAGGATTGAGATCGACGATCGTGAAGAGTACAAACCGGGATGGAAATTTTCGGAATGGGAGATGCGAGGAGTACCTCTTCGTCTAGAGATTGGTCCGAAGGACATTGAGCAGTCTCAGGTTGTTTTGGTGCGTCGAGACACGAGAGAAAAAATACCGACGCCAATGCAAGGACTATTGACTCAAGTCACTCAACTTCTTGAAACAATACAAGCAGCGCTACTTCAACGGGCTCTCAATTTTAGGGAAGAGCATACTCACCGTACGGATTCGAAGGAAGAATTTGTGAGCCTTTTCGAAGGTCGACCTGGCTATGTGGTTGCGCCGTGGTGTGGTGGAAAGACGTGTGAAGCCAAGATTAAAGAAGAGACACAAGCAACAATCCGAAACATTCCCTTTGAGGCGGCTTCCCCAGTAGGTAGTTGTATCTCGTGTGGAGAACCAAGTCACACTGATGCGTACTTTGCAAAGTCGTACTAATAGGCTTCATTTAAATCAATGAAACCATTGCGTGTGAATCAATCAGGATCGCGTAATCATTTCGCCAGCGTGAAGCCTACTTGCTAAACCAAACATTGCGACTGTCAAGGCGCTTGGCGGTAACTACTTTTCATGCCGGTTTTTTTTGCTTGGGTGCATATGTGCCATGCGGTTTCTACTGGATACGAACAACAAGGGCCGCACGCCTATTTAAGCGTCTAGTTTCTTCTCGTGAATTGTCGTGTTTGGGGCGTTCTTCTCCGTAGCTAACCGTCTGTAGCCTATTGGCGCCAACGCCTCGGTCCGTTAAGTAATCCTCCACGGAATTCGCACGACGGTCTCCAAGCGCAAGGTTGTATTCATTCGTTCCGATATTGCAGGTATGTCCCTCGATCGTAATTTCAAGGTTCTCGTCTTCTTCAAGGGCTGCTACGACCTCGTCGAGCACTTGAGCCGCGGCAGGACGAAGGTTGTAGCGATCAAATTCAAAGTGCACATCTTCAAACACGTACTCTCTGACAGGAACTGGTGGAGGAGCATTTACTTGGATGCTCGCAGTATCTGATGCCGACCCTCCTTGTCCATCCGCTACAGTTACGCTTACCGGAACGGGACCTGCCTGATCTGGCGCGTTCCAACGGGTTGTTGCTCGGTCAGCAGAATCTTGGAAGGCACCAGTTGGTGTGTTCCAGCGGTAGGTCAGCGCGTCACCATCTGGGTCAGTGGCATCGGCACGGAGACGAACTTCCTCGCCAAACTCAACTTCACATGGTTCGCAAGAGATGGTCACGGTCGGAGGTTGGTTCGGTTCGTCAGGCGGTGGCGGTGGTGGTGGTACGTAGACTCGGACGCCAGGGTGGTAAGTAAGTCGAGCGATAAACCCTATACGGTCTGCTTGTGGAAGTATTTGACCTACTAAAGATCTCGAAGTGTGGCGAGCGGCCCATGTTATTCCTGAGCCCAGCGAGAAACCTTTGTTTTGCCATTGCACACCAACGACAAGATCTAGCGGAGACCGATGAGAAAGGCTTAGCCCAGAAATACTTCCATCCGTTCCAGCCAAAGGGGTCGATAGTTTTAACGAATCAGTAGTGAGGATATCTCCTAAAACTTCTCCAAACACGCGAACTGAACCATAAATAGGTGTGCCTACGCCGAAGCCCCACTGCATACTATTCGGAAGTTCTATTCCCGCCGGATCTTTTCGAAGGACGAAGTCCGAGTGAATGGCAATTTCGGCATTGTTTACTGCTTTACTCATGACAAGACCAACCGCGCCATCAAGCTCACCGGTGGTTGTCCCGGATTTCTTGTCACCTGTGGGAAGTTTTAGCCAGCCTCGAACAGCTAATGCGAGAGGGGATTGTTTCCGCTCACTCAGTAAGTTCGTTTTAACGCCGATTACGACGTCACCAAATTTGTTACCGCTGAACGCTGAGTTGGCAAGAGGGTAATCCACAACTGCACCACCAACATTAGATTGTCCAGACTGAAACAGTGGGCGTAGGTCTCTATCGATTCGCGTCAAAACACCAATTGAGCCAAAAATTTCAGCGCGTTCTCCGACGCCAACTGCAAAACTTCCCGCTACGGTTTGAACTGCACTAAAGCCCTGTTCGTAGTTAAAAGTGGAGACATGCCCGGCAGCGGCTACGGAGCCATTGTCAAGGACCTCAGCCGTTGGGACGAACCAGAGGCCGGTATCTCCAAGAAACGTAGTTCCTGAAGGACGGGTTTCTTCTTGCGCGACGGCCATGCTTGTAAAGCAGACGAGCAACAAAGCCGCAAACGTTGAATGTCTAAGCCATTTTTGAATCCGCATTAGATGATCATCCTTAACTGCCTCAACGATAATCGTTGGATTTTGGCGCTCATACTTCCCAAAATAGTACGGTTTTACGGATAAACAAGTCAACGCGATCATGGTCTAGTCAGCTTTTCGTTTTCCAAACAGCCATGCGATTCCGATACTTAAGACATACAGCACGATCATAGGGGCAGCCATCATAGTCAAAGTAACAGGATCGCCGGTTGGCGTCAGGACTGCAGCAAATATGAAAATAATCAAGATCGCGTACTTGAAGTTTTTGATCAGAAATCCAGGTGTTGCTACTCCCATTCTGGCGAGGAAGAACACGATGGTTGGGAGTTGAAATACTACGCCGCAGGCGAGAACAAGACGTACATACAGTGTAAACGCAGGTTGGATGCGTGGCATGAAAGCCATGTAATCACTACTGAACCCGGCGAAAAATCCCCATGCAATTGGAAATAGGAGGTAATGCGCAAATAGAGCACCACCAATAAAGAATCCTGATGCTAAGCCGACAAACGGATATGCAAATTTCTTTTCATGTGCATATAGGCCAGGCGCAACGAAGAGCCAGAGTTGGGACATGATCACAGGCGTTGCGATTAGGAGGCCAGCTAGTGCCGCCATTTTTATGTTGAGAAAGAAGGCTTCTGCCGGTTCGGTATAAACGAGCGTGCCACCCTCGGGGAGTACATCAGTTAAAGGCTCCATTATGAAGTCAAAAATGGGGTCGATGAAACCAAAGCAAATTAGTACGCCAACCAAAAGGGATGAGATAGAAACGACTAGGCGGTGCCTTAATTCGTCGAGGTGGTCCAAAAACGACATTTTTCCTGCGCCGTCTTCCTGGGCAGGGACTTCGTCGTTCTCGGTTCTTTTGATAGACGCGAATTCGTCTGAATCTTGGTCAGGCGACGGGACCAGTGCCATCTTGAAACAGGGATTAAGTGCCTACGTCAGGCTCGGTTGGGTGAACGCCTGAGGCGGGGTCTGCTGTGACTGTTGCGGGTTTGTTTGATTTTTGGTTGGTTTCTGATTTGTCGGTGGAACTATCGTTTCCACTTTGTTTTTCCTCGATTCGAATTTCTTCGTCAAGGGTATTCCTCAAGTCGTTCGAGGCCCGCTTGAACTCACCTAGGCTTTTGCCGAGGGAACGCCCAAGTTCCGGCAATTTTCGAGGCCCGAAGACGATCAGCGCAATTACGAGGATGATGATCATCTCTGGCACGCCGACTGGACCCATGGGCAGTTACTCCTCAGATTTCGGTAACGAAGCGGAATGTTTCTAGACTCATTATAGAAACGAGGCGCATAAAGGGTCAAGGAAGATTAGGCTATGAGATCGCCAGAAGTTGTTGCTGTACAGTATCTTATCTGGTACCATCCGGCTCATGCGTGGCCTGTCGTATTTGGCATTAAGTGTTAGTGCAGTAGTTGTTTCTGCGATGGTCGGCGGTTTGTTCGGGGGGCAAGTCCTTGCCCGCCAGGACTCTGTAAGTCAACAGTATGATGCTTTTGCTAACGCTCTTGCAGCGGTAGAAGCCAATTATGTTGATGAGATTGAGACCGACCGATTGGTATATGGTGCAATTTCTGGAATGTTGCAAACTCTAGACCCTCACTCGAGCTTTATGGATCCACGGTCCTATGCTCAGTTACGCGAGAGGCAGGAGGGGAGATATTACGGGCTTGGTATACAGATCAACGTATTTGATGGTGCGATAACAGTCATGAGCCTTTTTGAAGGTTCTCCAGCGTATCGTTCCGGTATCAGACGGGGTGATGTGATTGCAGAAATTGAAGGCAAGAATGCGATTGGAATGAGTAGTGACGAAGCAGTTGGTTTGCTTCGAGGCCCAAAGGGAACGTCCGTTAATGTGTCGATGAGAAGGGATGGTTACAACGAGCTAATCCCGTTGGATGTTGAGCGAGACGAGATCTCAATAGCGACTGTTGAAGCAGCATTTATGGCTGATGACGAAACCGCTTATGTTCGTCTCGGAGATTTTTCTGAAACAAGCAACGAAGAACTAACTCGTGCATTGGCTGATTTGGATGAGATAGGGTTTTCTCGACTCGTTCTTGATTTACGAGGTAATCCTGGTGGTCCGCTTGATCAAGCAATAAAGGTATCGAATCAGTTTTTGCCTCGTGGTGAAATGATCGTCTACACGAGAGGAAGGATTGCCAATTCAGATCAGGACTACCACGCTCGTGACGAAGGTCTTTATACCGAGCAGCCACTTGTTGTTTTGGTAAATCGGAATAGTGCTAGTGCGTCTGAAATTGTAGCGGGGGCAATTCAAGATCATGATAGAGGTCTTATTGTTGGAGAAACAACTTTTGGTAAAGCTCTAGTCCAGTCGATTTATAGAGTTAGTCACGGAGCAGGGCTTGGTTTGACAACTGCTCGCTACTTTACGCCGAGCGGTCGGATGTTACAACGTCCGTGGGACGGTACTTTTGATGAGTATTTGACGTACTCGTTGCGTGAACCAGAGGCCCCTGTCCATGCTCCATCTGATCGCAAACTTACTGATTCTGGTCGTGCAGTCTATAGTGGTGGCGGGATCGAACCAGACCATTTTGTGACGGGGCCAATCGAAGGCTTTGACCCTTCTCGATTCGGCCGGATACTTCAGGCACGCGGAGAATTTATTAGCTTCGCACAGCGTTTTACGGCGTCGGGAGATGACCGGGTTACGTTTGAGGGACATGGTCGCGAGGTCGTTAGTCGAGGTTTTGAGGTGGATCAACGACTACTTGATGAATTCAAGAACCACGTAACCGAAAATGGCTATACGGTCGATGACAACGCTTTTGAATCAGACATCGAGTTTATCCGTGCGATGATCCACTTTGAGATCGACACTGATCTTTTTGGTGAGGCAGAAGCTCGACGCAATCTTTTTTTGCAAGATCCACAGGCTCAATTTGCGCTGACTGTTTTTGATGAAGCAGAAGCATTGTTGGAGCTACGAGTAGCTGGTTCGGTGGTTGCATCGGCGAGGTAGATTTCTTGCCGGTGTAATGGGTGCCTTGCTAAGATTTTGCCGTTGGTGTGATGGTGGTATCGGGCGGTTCATTCATAACGTGTAGTTTGGTTTCGTACGTATTTGTTTTTTGTAAAGACTGCTGCACATTAATCGAGTTCATAATATCGCGGAGTCGGAGCGTTTCCAGCCGCTCGACAGGATAATCGGGTTTTCCAATTTTCCTGCACGTGCGGCTTTTTGTTTGCTTGGGTGGTTTTTGAGTCATGCGGTTAGACCATATACAGATTGCCGGCTTTAAAAGTTTTCCCGAACGGGCCGAGTTGGCATTTGATGATGGTGTTACCGCCATCGTTGGTCCGAATGGCTGCGGCAAAAGTAATGTTATCGACGCTATTACTTGGGTATTAGGAGAGCAGAGTGCGCGTAGCCTACGGGGCGAGCGTATGGAAGATGTGATTTTTGGTGGTAGTGACGCTAGGCGCCCAACGGCTGCAGCAGAAGTTCGCATCCAATTATCAAAAGTAACGGCAGTGTTACAAAGCGTAGGTGCTGACTTAGAAACTCCGATAAACACTCGAAAAGAGAATGTAATCGAAAGGAGTCACATTAATAGCGGAGACAATAATGAGATTGATGGTGTAGATCATCAATCGTTACCTGTTCCTCCTGTCAGTCCTGATGTTCAAGAGGCAGACGCTAACGACGTTCTGTCAGAGTTTGAGGAATTCAATCGGCCTGTAGTTACGCGTGATGTGGAAGTGGCGCGTCGGTTGTATAGATCCGGCGAGAGCGAATACTTAATTGACGGGCAGGTCTGTCGTTTGCGAGACATTCAGGACCTTCTCATGGACTCCGGTGTTGGTGTGAAGGCCTATGCGGTTATTGAGCAGGGGAGAATCGGTCAAATTCTCGGTGCTCGACCGGCAGAGCGTAGACAGCTTTTGGAGGAAGCAGCTGGTATTACAAAGTACAAATCACGTCGCCGGTCTGCGGAGCTTAAGTTAGAAGCTGCTCAACAGAATTTAACTCGCATTGATGACATTGTTTTTGAGGTCGAAAAGCAGCGTGTCGCATTGAAACGACAAGCCGCAAAGGCTCGGCGGTATAGACGTTTGAGAGAGGAGTTACGCCGCTGGGAAATGGTGGCTTTTGTCCGGAGAAGCGAAACCCTGACAGCAGATATAGAGTCAGCGGAGTCTCTTTTGAATCAAGCTGTTGCCCGGGAACAAACGGTAGCGGCGTCATTGTCTGGTTTTGAAGCTGATCAGGCGCGTCTTCGATTGGAACTTGTTGAATCAGATCAAGCTGTGACAGCGATTCGGGATCAGGCACACCAGAGTGAGCTAGAACTCGAGCGGCGGCAACAGAAACTTGATTTTGATCGCCAACAGGTTGTCGAGCTTGAGGTTGCCCAGAGCGGCGGGTCAGAGGAGTTGCAGTCTTTGACGGAAAAAAGTGATCCAATTAGTAACGAACTTCGTTTACAGATTGATGCGAGGGACAGTTGCGAGCGAGAACGAGATACTTCTGAGGAGTTGTTAGTCCAGGTTGAGAAAGCGTATGAGGATGTCCAGCTTTCTATTGAAGGTCATGAGAGGGACGTTGAGATAACAAGAAGTGAAATATATGCTGCAGCCAACGCTATTGCAGCAGTTCAGAATGTAATTGAAAGCTCGTCCATGACAGCTTCTCGGATCTCTGAATCTTTGTTAAAGCTAGAGTCTGAGGTAACGGAGATCCAGGTAGATGTTCAACAGAATGAGCAGGATCGTGAGCAAGTAGATGGGGAAGTTTTACGATTACGGGAGCGCATTGAATCAATTAAATTAAGCTGTCTAAAAAAAGAATCTGAGTTAGACGATTCAAAGACGGATGTTGAGCATCGGATTGAGGGCCTTCGTAAGAAAGAGCATGAATTAGCATCGAGACGGGCCCGAGTTCGATCCCTTGAAGAGCTTGAGGCCGGTCGTGCTGATTACGAGGAGGCAGCTCGCGTTGTTCTCGGATCTGTCGGGGCTATTGTGCACAATGGATCTATTGTTGACCATCTGAACGTCGACGAGAAATTTGAAATTGCAGTTGAAGCATCTCTGGGCG
>MDTE01030744.1_pt1 | contig 37033 bp, 30 predicted proteins | sample 811231 | NCBI WGS metagenome assembly MDTE01 (sample SAMN05326651, study PRJNA326480) | marine metagenome | isolation source: seawater | place: Indian Ocean: Red Sea | collected 2010 | reverse complement strand
TGCGCGGTCGACCGAGATACCATTTCTGGACGCGCGGGAGAACTTGACGCCGCAAACTCGCAGCGCTTTGCGAACGATCGACAATCCAGACCACAAGGACAGGGCCCAGGTCGAGTGAGGCTTCCACTGACCGTGTGACCTGTGCGACGGCGTCCACACTGTCCAGTCCCAGCGATTGTGGAGCCGTCGTGCGTGTTTGACGACGCGATCGGCCGCGTTGTCTGCGCGGGCTGGCCCTTTTTTTCCCCTGTTTTTTTGTGGCGGCAGTGGCCACGCGCGGGGAAGGCGGTTTGCTGTTCTCTGAGGTCTGTTGTTGCGGGGCGTCGCCCGGTTGGTCGCAGCCGAAAAACAAGCCAGTCCACACCAATGCGCAGCACGCCACGGCACCCAGCAAGCGACTTGAACGGTTAACGGTGGTGGGTTGCGGCATGATTGGGGGAATGTGAGGTTGCCACGACAGGAGATTGTCCAGACGGGTTGGTTATTCTATCGCAAACGATCTCTGATTGAATCCTCGGTCCGCCTCGGTGGATTCCAGGAAATCCTTCATCCCGGCGACCCTGGTCAATGGTGACTCGTGATTTGCCGCTTGAAAAGCAACTGTTGACGCCTCAGAATATGCGGCGCAGCATTGGGTTTCATCGTTCAGGCACTTCTTGCGGAGAATCGGGTCATGCGGTGGTTGTTGATTTCGTCGATCGTGTTTGCCGGGAGTGTAGTTTCTCTCGCCAAAGGTCCCAAGTTTACGGACATCAAGAGCGCGGGTGTCGATTATGGAGTCCAGGGAGAATACGTTGGGTTGTTGAAAACGAAACAGGGCACGCAAAAGTATGGTGTTCAGCTGATTGCGTTGGGCAACCATCATTTTCGTGTGGTTGGGTATCGTGGTGGTTTACCGGGCGCCGGTTGGAATGGGAAAGGCCCAATCCAGGTGCAGGCGGATGTTGAACTAAAAGAAGGTAAGCTCGTTTTTGAAGGAGATCAAAGGCGCGGTGTACTCCAGGGTGGCCGTTTGGTTGTTGATCTCGGGCCCGATGGGACCAATGACGGAGAGTTAAAACGAGTCGATCGGCGGAGTCCCACCCTGGGGAAAAAAGACCCCAATGCGGTGGTGTTGTTTGATGGAAAAGATGCTGCGCAGTTTGCCGGCGGTCGCATGACCAAAGACGGCTTGTTGATGGAAGGTACGCGCAGTCAAAAGAAGTTCCAGAGCCATCACTTGCACATCGAATTCCAATTGCCGTTTCAGCCGGAAGACCGTGGTCAAGGCCGTGGCAATAGTGGGATTTATGTCCAGGGTCGGTATGAAGTCCAAATGCTCGATTCGTTTGGTCTGGCTGGAAAGCACAATGAGTGCGGCGGGATTTATGAAGTCAAAGATCCAGATCTCAATATGTGCTTTCCCCCGCTGACCTGGCAGACGTATGATATTGCGTTTACGGCAGCTGTGTTTGATGAGGCGGGCAAGTTGACACACCCGGCTCGCATTACGGTGCGCCATAATGGTGTGCTGGTACACGACAACGTGGAATTGCCTCGAGACCGGTCGACCCGGGCGGCACCTCTCAAGCCGGGTCCGCAACCTGGTCCAATCTACTTGCAGAACCACGGATGTCCGGTGCGCTACCGTAATATCTGGGTCGTGGAAACCAGGTGATCTGCGCGAAACGAAAGGGAGTTATGGCACGGAATTGCATGTCATTGAATTCGAACCGCCGGCAGTTGCTGTCGGCAGGGACTGCCGTGGCTGTCACGTCGGCCGTTGCCTCTGGTTCCTTGGCGGCCGTTTCAACAACGCGATTGGTGGACACGCATTTACATTGTTTTGCTGGCCTGGACGCGCGTTTTCCCTATCACCAGCGTGCTCCGTATCGGCCTGATGTTGCGGCCAGGCCTGAGCATCTGCTGAAGTGTATGGACGGTGCTGGTGTCGCTTATGCGGTCGTTGTCCATCCGGAACCATACCAGGACGATCATCGGTACTTGGAACACTGTTTGAACGCAGGTCAGGATCGATTAAAGGGAACTTTGCTGTTGTTTGCCGATCGTCCCGGTTCGATCGAGAAAATGCCTGCGCTGGTTGAACGCTTGAACGTGATTTCCGCTCGCATTCATGCCTATGCGCCGAAGCGACTTCCCCCGTTTGGCAAGCCTGAATTGCGCAATTTATGGAAGCGGGCGGCTGAACATGATTTGGCAGTGGAACTACATTTTGAACCGCGTTACGCACCTGGCTTTGAACCTTTGATTCGTGAGTTCTCCAAGACTCGCGTCATCATCGATCATTTGGGAAGGCCATTACAGGGTACTCCGCGCGAGCATGCGCTGGTTGTGCGCTGGGCCCGGTATCCGAATACGGTAATGAAATTGTCGTCATTGGCGTCGACGCGGAATTATCCGCATCGCGATATTCGTCCGATCGTCAAGCAGTTGACCGCAGCCTATGGTGCCGAGCGGATGATTTATGGCGGCGGATTCAATGCGCAAGCGACTCCCCAAACGTATCGTGAAGCCTTCGCGTATGGTCGGTCGTTGATCTCGCATTTATCCACCGCCGAACAGGATAAGATCCTGGGAGAGAACGCGGTGCAGATGTTCGGCTTTGGTAAAGCCTGATGATCGCCACGACCAATGTTTGCGCCGTATCTTCAGGGGGAGTGGTTACACCCAAGGGTAGGTGGCGGTTTTGATTCAGCGGTCTTGATTCAGCGGTCTTGATTCAACAGTGTTTTGCTAACAGGAACCCATCATGAGTCGATCCATCGCGAAGGTATCTCGCCGTCAATTAATGGGAACCAGTGCTGCACTCGGGACCGGGTATTGGCTAGGGGGTTCAGTGCCCGAGGCGAAAGCCGCGAATGAAAAGCTGAACATTGCGTTGATTGGCATAGGCGGGCGTGGGGCAGCAAACCTCAACGGTGTTGCCGGGGAGAACATTGTTGCGCTCTGCGACGTTGATGAGATGCGCGCCGGTAGTGCGTTCGAACGCTGGGATAAGGCCAAAAAGTTTGTGGATTATCGGCGGATGTTTGATGCCCTGGAAAAACAGATTGACGCTGTTGTTGTGAGCACGCCGGATCACACGCACTTTCCTGCTTCGATGATGGCCTTGCGCAGGGGTTTGCATCTGTACTGTGAAAAGCCCATGGCCCATAACGTCTGGCAGGTGCGGATGATGACCGAAGCGGCCGAGAAATATCAGGTGGCGACGCAGCTGGGAGTCCAGCGTCACACAATTGGCAATGTGCATCGAGTGGTGGAATTAGTTCGTTCGGGTGCGATCGGCACAGTCCGCAAAGTTCATTCCTGGGTGGGAGGAACGCGTGGCATGCCTGCCATGCCGAAGCAGTTTCCCGCGGTTCCCAGCCACCTGGACTGGGATCTTTGGCTGGGTCCCACTGCGGACCGCAAGTACAGCCCGGACTATTGTCCATACAATTGGCGATTTTGGTGGGATTTTGGAACCGGCGAAACGGGCAATTGGGGTTGTCACATCCTGGACATCCCTTTCTGGGCGCTCGCTCTCGATTTTCCGACGCGCGTGGATGCCCAGGGTCCGCAAGTTGACGCACAGCGAACGCCTCGGCAAATGGCGACAACGCTACAATTTCCCGCGCGCTCCAATCGTCCGAGCGTGACCTTACATTGGTACCACTCGGCGTCTGGACCGGAAATTCTCCGCGAACACAAAATATCTGCCCGTGGAGCGAACACCGTATTCGTCGGATCGGAGGGATTGCTTGTTTGTGGATTTGGCAGCCACCAACTCTATCCCCAAGAGAAGTTCCAGGATTTGAAGAGACCAGAACGCTCAATTCCGGATTCACCGGGGTTCTACAAAGAGTGGCTGCAAGCCTGCCGTGGTGGCGAACCCGCAACATGTCATTTCGGATATTCAGGACCACTCACCGAAACGGTCCTGTTGGCTAATGTGGCGTATCGGGCAGGTGGTTTTAATTGGGACGCCAAAACACTCACGGCCGCAGGTAACGATCGTGTCGCTCCTTTATTACGTGAACCAATACGGGCAGGCTGGGACGTCTAGACGCTGCCTGAGTGGTTCGCACACGACAGGGATATCCCAGGACAGCGGACTTGGAACTAGCGCCGGCCGGTTTTTTGTCTCAGGAGGTTGTATTGGCGTCCATCGCCCATGTTGACGCGGAGGAGGCCAGCCGTTTCGATGCTAAGTGTTACTTGCAGTGCGTTTTGATTATCAGTTGCTGGCGTGGATTTCAGTTTGAGGTGTCGGCCATCGGTGGTTTGCCACTCTCCGTCGATCCGTTGCCGAGGGCCGCTCGTTCCCGTGAGCAACTGGATGAGATCGGCTGGTAGCGTTGGGCCGTCCGCCAGCAACGCGAAAGTGCGGTCCTCGAAATGCCAGCGAAACGCAGCGGCACGATTCTTTCGGTTGCCGATCCAACTGAGTGTTGCGCCGCGTAGACGCGTGGCGACAACCGGTGTTCCGCTGGGACCACCAGTGGGTCCGTGTTTCGATTGTGTGGTCGCTGATGTCGTCGGGTCGGTTGCAGTGGAGGTACTTGTTTGCTCAGATCTCTGGCAACCAAATAGCAGTACGCTGAACAGTATTGCTTGTAGAAATGTTGCGTGTGGAAATGTCCGCAGGTGTGACACACCTGCTAGCCAGCCTTCGATTTGCGTTGGGAAATTTCTGGGTTGGTGAGACAATTTGGGCATGCGCAAAGAGGTGTTCAAGGACGAACATCGCTTTCGAATGTGATTCGCAACTCAGGCTTCGAGAACGCAGTTGATGGCACTCCGGCCCTGCATCCCCAACGCTTGCTGCAGTGGTCCCTGGCGATCAGGGCGCCGCGGTCCGTTGCGCCGCCGCAGGAGATGCAGGAGTTGCAACAGTGGGAGCTTGCGTCGGTTTGTCGGTGTTCTGGGATAGCAACGCATCGCGTAAACGTTGCAAAGGTGTCTGCCGTTCATCGGATGTCATATAGAAACGGTAACCGAAATCAACGAGTTGGATGTCAAGCATTTGTTCCAGGCCAATCCGGGCGAACTGTCGGTTGAGTAGGTACGGGTCGTCCAAAGCATTAATGAGGTGGGCAAGCGCACTGGTGTCCTTGTTCCGGGTGAGCGCGTCAGCTGCCACCAGGCGTACCGCTTCTTTCTCGCTCTGCAGCCACCCGATCGCCGCCGGCTGATCCGGTTGTGCGACTGCTGCCGTGAGCGCCTCGACAGGAAGATCCGCCTGGTACCATTGGTTGAGATGCGTCACTGTCCAACGGAGAGTTTGGTCAGTATGGCACAGATTGCAGGCGTTGGGTTGTTGTGATTCGAGCATCTTTTTATTTGTAGGAGAGAAAATCATATGTGTCCGAACGACATTCTGCAGACCTTCATTCAGATGTGGCATGTGGCAATTCATGCAACGCGCACCTGAACTATCTGCCGCATGGTGGGTGTGGCGTTGTCGATCTGCAGCCGGTTCAAATTGCTGGTGGCACTTGAGGCATTTCGCGTCATCTTCATCTGCCGTATGTGTCCATTGTTTACCAATTGCACTGTGAGGATCGTGGCAATCGATACAGTTGAGTTCGGAATAGCAACTGCCTTTGGCGGCGTCAGCTGCTTCGACCGAATTCCATGTGGACATGCCGGCTGCAAATTCGGGTCGAGGGCTGGAGTGGCAGCGTCCGCATGCCCAGTTGATGTTTTCCTGCGAGCGACCCGTTTCAATCGGTTTTCCCGTTGACTCGACCGTCAGAAACGGGCTCTTGGGGAAGAACTCGGGTTTGATCTCTTTTGTTCCCACGTGTTCTTTGCATCCCAGGTGGCAAGCTTCGCAACTAATTCCAAGTGTGGTGGCGTGCTCGCGCGCATCGAGATTTCCCAGATTTTCGAGGATTCCATCGATTTGAGCTTGCGGCACGCTGGATGCATGTTCCGATCGTGGCCACAGTTCCGCGTGCTGATTCTGCACGTAGCCGCCCAGGTGCCAGTGGAGACGTGCCGGTGCGTGGTTTGCCACTTTATCGGGTTTTCGGCAGAGGCTCTCGGCAAGCGGAAATGTGGTGTGACACATATTGCATGCGGTTGCGTAGAAAATATCGAGAGGATTGAGTTTGTCTTCCTCGTCGATCGGTGGGTCGAATGGATCAAACCGTTCGTCGTCGGGTACTTCAGGCCAGACATGAACAATGGGCACCCATTCATGCCGATCGAGCCAGTATCCAAACGGCAATACGTGGTCAATCTGGAAGTAGACATGTTCGGCTGGGAAGGGACCTTCGATGAGTTTACCGACGTAATACTGGAAGAAGCGGGAACCGATCGTCTGGTGGATGGCATACAGCAAACGCGTTGAATCGCGTTTCAATTCCATTCGATAGCCCTCACCCTCTCGAAAGAAGGTAGCTTTTCCTCCCAGGTATTCGATAAATGCCTGCCCCGAAAAGTCTCCCTTTACCCTCTCGTTAGTGGCCAATGCGTTCATCCAACGGTGGGGATGTTCAGACCATTTTTCGTAGTTTTTTTGATGACATTCACGGCACGCTTCCGGCCCTACATAATCATCGCGGTGGATGTTACTTTTCAGGCTGGGGGGCTGGCTTTGCTGGCGAACATCCAGAGGCACCGATTCCCACCACAACATCACGCGGTCAGCGTTGTTGATCACTGTCACGCGGGGATTCAGCTCACTGGCGCGGCGTTGTGCGTCGGTGAGGTCGCTTAAGGTTTCCGCGGGAGGAGCAACGACTGAAAGGGCAGGTTCCTCAGACGGGGTGGGTTGTCGATTCGCCCGAGAGAAAAGTACCGCTGCCACGCAGCCAATCACGATCGTACCCATCAGCAGGTATCGAAACCGAGCGGTATTTCGCCTGCCGAGGGCCATGGACTATCTCTATGCGCGTGTTGAGCCTGGTACCCAAATCGGGCCAGAAGTGTCGCGCGACAGGACGAGATATCTCGGCGCGCCGTTCAAGCAGTGCTACCCGCCGACCCAGCAAGGGCGAGTCATGATTAGCAGCATTCGCCGCATTCATCAATTCTAATGCGATCAGAGATCCCACACAATAAATGCCGCAGCTGCTCCAGCCTGGAATGCCTGGACACCGTCGAAGAGGAGGCCGGATATACGTACACTTACTTGGAGATTGCTAGCATCGCTGCCTGGGAACGTGGCATAAACCTTTGGCGGGCGATCCTGTATTTCACGAAAGGCCGTCGTGTGAGGGCGATTCAATGAAGATCACGGATGTGAATGCGTATGTCGTGGTGCCCGATTATGGTCTGGGTGAGTCGGTGACACACGGATGGCAGTGGACGTTTGTAACAATTGATACGGATGAAGGCCTGCAGGGGTGGGGGGAAGCCTCCAATGTGCCACGAAACGGGTCACTACTTACAGGAAATGGGATACGGGCGGTCCGCGAAGCACTGGTTGGTGAAGACCCCAGGACCATTGAGAAACTATGGCATAAGTTGTTTCGTCGCTACACCTATTTGGGGTCTCGCGGGTTTACCAGTGCGGTGATCAGCGGGATTGATATTGCGCTTTGGGATTTGTTGGGAAAGGCGCTGGGCTGCCCTGTTTATGACTTGCTGGGCGGTCCCGTTCGCGACAGCGTACCCGTATATGCCAATGCCTGGTTCGCTGGTTGTCGGCAACCGGATGAATTTGCCGCCGCAGCGACAGCAACTGTCGCCGAAGGACATGATGCCATCAAATTTGATCCATTCCTCGAAATGGAGCCTTTCCACACCGCATATCTGGATGGACAGATCTCGGCGGCAGGGGAGGAAGCTGGTTGTAATGCGGTTGCCGCAGTCCGCAACGCGGTCGGTCCGGGTGTCGAGATATTGATTGATGCACATGGCCATTACAACGTTCCGACTGCAGTACGCCTGGGAAATCGTCTGTATGACGAGTCGCAAATTCGCTGGTTTGAAGAACCATTGCCGCCGGAGAGTTTTGTTGCCCTGCGGAATGTGCGAGAACAGATACGGGCACCGATTTGCGTCGGGGAGAGGCTGTTTACTCGATATGAGTTTGTACCCGTTCTTGAGCAACGTTTGGCGGATTACTTGATGCCCGATGTTGTCTGGACTGGTGGGATCTCGGAATTAAAGAAAATCGCTACTCTGGCAGAGTCGTACTACGTTCCAATCAGTCCACATAATGCTCAAGGGCCTGGACAGATCCTTGCTGGGGCACATGTCTCGATGACGGTGCCCAATCTTTACCGGCTGGAGCATGCCATCAGCTGCAAAAATGCCTATGACTCATTTCTGCAAACACCACTGGCATGGTGTGGCAACACGCTTGAGCTTGGCGATCGCCCGGGGCTTGGCGTTGACCTTGATATGGCCGCGATTCACGCCTCGCTTGATCCACAATGGCAGATTCAGCAAACACTTTGATTGCAAGGAGATTGAACCTGGGTATCAGAGTCTCTGAAATGACGCAGCGACTGCGAAAGCAGTATTGCAGTGGTCACTACAGGTGTTCCGCCTCCCGGCTTCTGGCCAACAATAACGGCATCTCAACCGGGGGCCGTTGCATGACACGCGCGGCACGATTCTCAACGTCGTTGGTTTCAGCTGAGCGGAGGGCAAGGGACTCGAACCCTCAACCCCATAAGGGGCATCTGATTTCGAATCAGACTCCTAGCCAATTCGGATACCCTCCGGATTCCGACCCGCCGAGGTGACATTACCGTTTTCACCACACCGGTTGTGACGAATAATAATCGCCATGGTAGCGTTCTGACAAGCCGATCCCCCGGTTGTTGACCACACTCAACGTCTGATCTTGGTGCATATCACGGATTTGGCGCAAAAAAAACCGCGGACAGAATGTCCGCGGCGGAGAAGTCTGTTAGTGGCCCTTGGGATGCCAGGCCCGCTGCCTGGCAAGCCCGACACAAATCTGTTGGGCCTAGTCTTCGGAACTGTCGTAGCCGGTTTGCAACAGCTCTTCTTCCTCTTGAATGATGATTCTCGGTGTGACCATCATCATCAAGCTCTGCGTTTCACGACCGATACCAACATTCTTGAACAAACGGTTGATGTAGGGAATGTTGTGGAGGATTGGCAGACCACGCTCATTACGGCCTTCCCGCAGTCGTTTGATTCCACCCATAAGAACGGTGCCGCCATCGGGTACCGCTACGGTGGTTGAAACTGTGGTGAAACCGAACACCGGCAGTTGCAGCGTTGAACCTTCGCGAGAGACGATATTGTTGGTCGCGGCAGCCCGATCGGTGTTACCTGCGTCATCCAGGATTTCATCGGCGATAGAGCTTGTATCTGAGGTCTCTTTACCTTCAAAAGTAAACTCTTCGACGTTGCCAATGCTGCTGAACAGGGGTACCAGCGTGAGTCGCACAAAGCGACGGTCTGAAGAAACAACCGCTTGTACGCTCAGTGAAGTACCTTCGTTCAATACGGTCACAACAGGTTGGTGGGCGGCTGCAAAATCACCTACCACCGGGATTAGGCCTGTTACGAATGGACGTTGCTGGACATCCATGACAGTTGCCAGCTGGCCATTGAAGAGAGTGACTTTAGGAGCTTCGAGCACATTCGTACGGTTGTCACCATGTGCCGCTTGGATCACGAAGTAGGCCTCAATGTCGCTGAGGATCGCGAAACCGAAGTTGGCAGCAGTACCGACGTCAAAACCACCGAACTGAGGGATCGAACTTTGGAAGAAATCCTGAGTGAATGACAGGTCCAGATCAGACGTTGGCTGTCCATCAGGAGCCAGGCCGACCACCATGCTCGGTCCCGCGTCATCGATTCCCGGGCGTGTAAGGTCTGTAGGCGTCATGTTTGTGTTGTCGTCGATGTCAAAGTCGAAATCGACACCGATGCGTTCAAAGAAGTTGTCCGACAACGTGATGAACCGCATTTCGATCGTCACTTGCAGATCCTGGAGTCGTCGCAGCTGATCAAGGAGATCTGCGATCTGATCGTGGATCTCCTGGGTTTGGCTGATAACCAGACTCAGGTTCGTTCCGAATTCCTTGATCGCACCATTGCCGCCGACTTCGTCCCAGCTGTCGGGCGAAATTGTCGAAGTAATCAGCTCGATCAGCGAATCGAAGTCTGCCGCAGCTGCACCACCAGGTGCTCCCGGCCCGAATTCACTTTCCTGTTCTGAGCGTGCGCCGAGACTTCGCAAGGCACCGGCAGCGCCGAGTTGGGCCATGGCAGAGCTCTTCGGAACCGATCCGTTTTCGTTGCCGGCCATCATCAAGGGAGTGCTTCCGGATGAGGGCATGTTCTGGCCATACCCCAACGCGCGGTAGCTTTCTCGAATTGCACCGGCGAGGCCCATGTTGTAGCTGGGGACAAAGTTGGGAATCGGAATAACTAGATCTGCGACGTTGTACACCTGGCTGTAGACATTCATGTTGTGTGCGTCCATGCTGGTTACCCGCAGGACTTCGTTTTGAATGACATAGCTCAGATTCAGCGGTTCGAGAATTAATCTCAGAGCTGCCGACATCGCGATTGGCTGTCGCAGGTTGATCGTCACCGGGGTATCTGTTGTGACGCCTTCTGCGGATAGTCCGTACGGATCGAGGTAGACATTGACGTCTGCCATGGTTCCGAGTGTTTCCAGGACGTCTTCCAGGGGCATTTCCTGGAACTTGACGTCCACTTTGGTTTTCAGTTGCTTTTGAATTTGCAGTTCTGCTTCGTTGAAACGCAGTTGGTAGCGTTCCAGCAATCTCCGGCGATCTCGAGAAAGCTCACGCCATTTGGTGGGATTGAATACCAGCGGCTGGCGGTCGTCCATCGGTTGCGAGGATGCGACTACCGATTGGAGTACGTCGACCACACCCTGTTCTTTTTGCATGCTGATATCGAGATCAGCGGCAATTCGTCGAATGAATCGACTTTGCGCCATCAGGTTTACAACAACCGGATTGCGTGCATCGATTTCCTGAGCCTGGCGGGCGACCGCTTCGGCCTCTGCGAATCTTCTTTCATCGACGAGCGTATTGAATTCTTCTACCAGCTCGGCGATCTTGTTTTCCATTTCGTTCTTCTTGAGTCGTTGATCGGTGACTCCCTGGCGAACGTCACGGTTGTGTTGATCTTGAGCAATGCGAGCGCGGTTGCGATCGATATAGGTCTGCAACCGGTTGATGTGGCTGTCGACCAACGTGAGCATTTGTTTCTTGGTGACGGAATCAACGGCGGCTTCGCGAACACGTTCACTCAGACGCTGGAGCCGCGCGAGAGCGGCGTTCGGGTCCGTGGCGGCCATTTCTTCGGCCATCTTCTGCTCATTCAAGATTTCCCGTTGCAGCTGGTCACGTTTAAGACGCTCTTCAACGGTGAACTGGTCGAGCGGTGACGGAGCCGTTTTCGGCGCGGGTAACGCGTTTGCTGGTGCTGTTTGCAACAGCGCCAGCTTGGTTTTCAGTTCCTGCCGAATTGCCGGATCAAGTTCGGCCTCAAATTGCCAGGCCTGAGTAAATAGCCGTTGGGCTGTCACTCGGTCTTGATCGACCAAAGCCTGCATGCCCTGTTGAAATAGCTGGACGCCCGCGGAATTGGGGTTTGGAATTGCGGTCGGTTGGGTTCGGACGGGCACCGGGGTTGTTGCCTGGGCAGCCGCCACACGGTTCGGATCTCGATTGGGGTCATACAGTCCTTGTTGGACGGTTGGAGCGCCCGGATTAGCAGCATAGCTTCCTGCTTGCTGAACATTACGATCGGTAAACCGAGCGACGTTTTGATCACTCAAGCGGGCAGCGCCGGGACCAGCTGGCGGTGTTTGTATAACTGCATTTGGCCGTCCTGGAGGCTGCGGACGTGCGTCGCTGAGCTGACCGGCTGCTGCGACTTGTCCAGCCTGTTTCTTTCGCGCCGCGGCTTGCTGCAACGCCTGGATCTCTAAAAGCATCTTCTGTGGAGTTGTTTCAAACGCCTGGTAAGTGACTGGCAAGGACTGCGCCTGATTCACCAGCTGTTTAGCTTCAGCATACGCTGCGTACCGGATCAAGCCGCGTGCCTGGTCCATCAACAGTCGTGACTGGTTGCGCTGGTATGCAATAGGATCTGCAGGGGCCTTTGCTTCCGTCGCTGACTGGCTAATGCGTCGAGCGAGTGCTTCAATCTTGAGCGGAGAGTCTGCGTGGAGCGGATAGGTGATACCCAGTTTTTTGGCTTGGGCAATCAACTGCAGTGCTTGCTGCTGCTGGCCGGCGGCGAGTGCTCGCCGTGCTCCCAGCAGTAATGCGTGGCTTTGCTCCTGGGCATTAGTGACTGGCTGCGGCCCCTTGACTGTCGGCTGACGCACAGGGCTGCCCGCCGGCTGACGCACAGGGCGGGCGTCCGACACCGTCCGGAGTGCTGCTTGCCGTGCGGCAAATGGATCGGTTGGCAGAGTTGTGTCATCACCCGAAACAACGGGAAGTGACAACTGCCCCAATTCACAAGATGCGGTAAGCCAGAGGCTCGCTAACGAGTGGGGCGCCGCACTAGCAGACGACGTCAGCAGTGTCAGGCACGAAAGGACAAACAGGGGGGCAGTCGCTCTCAACGCGATTCTCCTTCTCCGCGATGAACGAATTCTGGTGACAACTCAATGGAAAGTTGAATACTGGTCAAAACTGTTTGTTATCAGTTCGGATCAGTTCTTTCCGGGAGTTGGCAACGAGAAGTCGCAAACGATAATCGCTGTGTGCACCATCTCGCATTGCCGTCCCTGACGGCTTTGTCCAATGGCCTCGACGAACGAATTGATAAGATTTGTCTGTAGACGAGAGCGGGATAAATACTGACCTCGCATAAGCGGGTCAAGGTCAGTTTTCCGCATTGATTCTTGAGCCGAAACAGACCCAGTCAGCATTCTCGAGAGCGGAATTGCGCAAGTACTCGACTGTTTACTTGCAGTTCGCTGCGTATTGGCTGTCTGAATCATGTGGCTTGTTTTAGTTGTTTGTCGGGAAGTACTTTGTAGAGGACTTCGGCCGCGGTCTTCATTTTCGGCAGGACGGGCTGGATAGTTCTGGAGAACTTGTCTTTTTTTGACACAAATACGGATTATGCAAACTAGGTAAGATGACATTCGCTGCTAGCCATCTAGAAACGGTCGATGCGCTCCGCTCGATTCGACGAAGCGGTCTTGGTTTGGCGGAACGCAATCGATAGTCTACCGACGCGCTGGGCGGATCTTATTGAGGCTCAGCAGGTGTGTCAGTCCGCGAACTGCCATGCGGCAATCGGGTTAATCGTGCCGGCGCTGAGCCAAGTGGCTGCCCAGGTTGGGAGGTTGCAGGAGAACAAAATGAAGAGGTTGATACCCTTTCTGCTATTGCTGCCTCTGCTAGTTGGGTGTCGGCGCCATGCCGTAGAAACCGATCCGTTTTCGGTATGGGGTAAGTCACGGATACCTCCGCCTGCCACGGGCAGTGGCACCCAGGACGAATATTACCGGCCTGGTGTTTCCCGGCCGGTGCCGGCAACGGCTACCACTGGTTGGAAATCGGTAAGCCGCGGTAATCGGACCACGCAAGTTTCAGGGCTGGCGTCCGGAGTGCCAACTAAGGATCTCCGGGAAACAGCTGACCAGGATTCGGCACGTACCGATTTTCGTCAAAGCCAAGTGGTGAGCCGTTAGCCAATTCCAGGCGTCGTGGTGTGCTGGCTGGGAAAACTCCCTGGCCTGCCGGCCCCAAGTGGTATTTCGGGCCTCTATGACAGGTAATCGTGGCATTCTGATGGTGTGGCTGTTCATCCGTCCCTGTCAGCCCAGCCGCCGTCTGTCGTTCGGAGCCTCTGTTGTACCCGGTTGTTCGTGCAGGCAACCAGGTCGGCATGGCGGCGCTCTAGCTCCCAGAAAACCTTGCCAGAGGACCAAAAACAACAGGTCGGTCGGCCTGGCTAGCGGGTAGAAATTGTCAAGAAACTTCGGTGCACTACTTGTTGAACGCGCTGAAATGCAGGATCATTGGAAGCTTCTAAGTAAGGTGGAACCTGGGTTTTGGCAGCGGGACGAAGAAAGAGCAATAGATGGCACGATACACTGGCCCGAAAACACGTATCAACAGGCGGCTAGGGGCCCAGATTTACGAGAGTTCCGGTGCCTTGCGGGCAATGGAGCGACGTGATGCGCCTCCCGGTATGCATACCCGTCCGCGGCGTACGTCTAACTACGGACTTGCGTTACGTGAGAAGCAGAAGATCAAGCACTATTACGGGTTGGGTGAGCGGCAGCTGCGACGTTTTTTTGACAACGTCACTCGCAAGAAGGGAAACACAGGCGAGGAATTGTTGATGCTGTGCGAACGCCGTTTGGATAACGTGATTCGACGTTCTGGTTTCACAAAAACGCGTCCCCAGGCACGGCAGGGGATCGCACATGGACACTTCCAGGTCAACGGAATCAAGGTCGACAAGCCAAGTTACTTGTTGCGTCCAGGTGACGTGGTAACCGTTCGCAATCGAAAGAACTTGCTCAACTTGTATCGTGGGGTTTCGGCCGAGCAGGCTGCTGAGCCGTTGGACTGGGTGGCCTTTGATCCGGAAACGTTGCGTGCCACGGTCCAAGGGAATCCCGGACCTAGCGATATTAGCTTGCCGGTTGATGTGAATATGGTGGTCGAGTTCCTGTCTCGCTAGTTGCCTTGCTCGGTTTGTTTTTCGGCAACGCGCACCGCCCCCGAGCCCATGGTTGTCTGTGCGGGTGCGCTCGTTCGAGCTTGTACAGATGCATGCACCCTTGGCAGTAATCGGTGGAGGTCCTGGAGGATACGCTGCAGCTTTTTTGGCAGCGGATCTAGGTGTTGATGTGGTCCTGGTCGATGCGGCTCCAAGGTTGGGGGGCACGTGTCTTTTGCACGGCTGCATTCCATCCAAGGCACTGCTGCACGTAGCCCGTGTTCTCTCGGAAGTCGAGGAACTAGGACAGGATTGGGGTGTGGTCTTCGGTCAACCTGCCATCGATCTAGCCGGCGTCCGTGCGCGTAAAGATAAAGTGGTCGGGACGCTTGCCGGTGGATTACAGCAACTCGCGAAACGCCGCGGCGTTCGAGTCGTTTGTGCTCACGCTCGTTTCCAAGATGCAAACACACTGCAATTGGAAGGCGACAGTGATTCGATACCGGCTGGCGGCGCAATGACCTTTGATCATGCGATTATTGCGACCGGCTCAGCACCGATTGTTCCGGAGCCTTTGCGTACTGCCTCCCAGCGTGTAATGGACTCGGAAGAAGCATTGCGCCTGGAACGCATACCAGATTCGTTGCTTGTCGTTGGTGGCGGTTACATTGGGTTGGAGTTAGGGACCGTTTACGCGCGCCTGGGTTCTCGGGTAACGATTGTTGAAATGGCTGACCGCTTGTTGCCGGCGGTCGATTCAGACCTGGTCAAACATCTGCAACGGAGGCTGGGCAAACTCGTTGAGGATCGTCTCTGCTTGAACACGCGTGTGCTCGAGATGGTCGATCGTGCTGCTGGTGTGGAAGTAACACTGCAGGATAGCGCGAGCCAAAGAGTCGAAGAATTCGATGCGGTTCTGGTTGCCGTCGGTCGCCGTGCTGTTACACAACACCTTGGCTTAGAGAAGACGCGTGTTCAGTTGGATTCACTTGGATTTATTCAATGCGATCGGCAGCAGCGCACCGCGGAACCTCATATCCTTGCGGTAGGAGATGTTGCCGGTGAACCAATGTTGGCGCACAAGGCCGCGCACCAGGCGCGAACTGCAATTGATGTAATTCAAGGCAAGCCAACTGAGTTTGACAAGCGTGCGATTCCAGCTGTGATATTTACCGACCCCGAGATTGCCTGGGCTGGATTGACGGAGCAGCAGGCGGCTGCGGCAAACCGTCGTGTGGAGTCCGCACTTTTTCCTTGGGCAGCCAGTGGTCGAGCACAGGCGACTGGGCGGACGGACGGTTTGACCAAATGGCTGATTGATCCGGATTCAAACCAGCTTGTCGGTTGCGGAATCGTAGGTGTCGGCGCAGGAGAGTTGATCTCTGAAGCGGTTCTGGCAATCGAAATGGGATGTGAAGTGGCTGATGTTAGCCATTCTGTTCATCCGCATCCGACATTGAGCGAGACCCTGATGAATGCTGCAGAGGTGTTTTCTGGAACGGCGTTAGAAATTTACAAGCCACGCCGTCGATGAGCGATGTGTCGTGCTGGCAAATGCACTTCAGTGCAGTGAGTCTAGATTGGATGCAAGATAGCTGTTTGACTCTATGACATGTCCATGAGTCATGACGGTGACGTGTGGTCTGGTTTTCAGTTTGACAAACGTCTAACCCTGAATGAATGTCATGAAACGTGTCATTATCATCCCTGATGGATGTGCCGACGAACCGCAGGATGCGTTGGAAGGGAAGTCTCCTTTAGAGGCCGCGCACATTCCAGGTATGGACCGGATCGCAAATGCCGGAGTGGTCGGTCGCGCGAATCACGTTCCTGCGCATTTGCCCGCCGGGTCAGCGGTCGCCAACATGAGTCTGCTAGGCTATGACCCCTGCAACTACTTTACTGGTCGCGCGCCCTTGGAAGCCGCAGCACAGAATATAGCGCTAGGGCCGGATGATTGGGCAATTCGTTGTAACCTGGTGACAGTCCAGGATCAGATAATGCGCGATTTTACAGCTGACCACATCACTTCCGAGGAAGCCGGTTTGTTGTTGCGGACAGCTCAACAGGAGATAGGCGACCAACGCGCCGAATTTGTACCTGGGGTAAGCTACCGCAACTTGTTGCTAGTTCGTAGCGACGGGAACACTTCACTATTTTCGAACGAGACCCGGACTGTTCCGCCGCATGATCTTACGGACAAATCAGTGGTGGATGATTTTCCAAGGGGCCCGGGAAGTGACTGGCTGAATGAGATGATGGGGCAGAGCGTTGAGTGGTTTACGGACCACCCCGTCAATCAGAAACGTGAACAGAACAAGCAACTTCCGGCGACCAATTTGTGGTTGTGGGGGCTTGGTAAGACGCCTCAGCTCCCGGCTTTTGAGGAGCTGTATGGTTGCCGCGGCAGTATGATTACCGCGGTCGATTTGTTAAGAGGTATTGCGGCGTTGATCGGGTGGGAGCGTGTTGAAGTTCCCGGAGCGACAGGATATACGGACACCGATTATGCAGCTAAAGGGCGTTATGCCATTGAAACGTTGTCAAAAACAGATCTTGTTTGTGTCCATATCGAAGCCCCAGATGAGGCTTCACACGAAGGTGATTTGCAGGCAAAGATCGCGTCACTGGAAGCAATCGACCAGGACATCGTGTGCCCCTTGATGACGGCTCTTGAATCAGAGGGAGACTACCAAATCCTGGTCAGCCCCGATCACCCCACACCGTTGCGAACGAAAACTCACAGTCACGGGTTTGTTCCGTTTGCGATTGCGGGTGCGGGAATTCAGCCGGATCAACATAAATATTACCACGAACGCGCAGCATCAGAGTCTTCTTTGTCCTTCGAAGAAGGCTGGCGTTTGATGGCTTATTTCACTCAAGCATCTACGGCATAAGCCGGCGTTTTCATGTCATTGGTTGTACAAAAATTTGGCGGCACCAGCGTCGCCGACAGTCACAAGATCATGGCTGCGGCCCGCAAGGCAATTCGTGCGCAACAGCAGGGTCACCAGGTGGTCATGGTAGTTAGCGCGATGGGCAAGCAGACGGACTTGCTGGTCGAATTGGCACAGCAGATTCATGTTCGGCCACCGGATCGTGAAATGGACATGTTGTTGTCGACTGGCGAGCAGGTTAGCGCAGCGTTGATGGCAATGGCGATCGACTCCTTGGGGCACAAGGCGATTAGCTTGACCGGGACTCAAATTGGAATTCACACCGACAGCACTCATACCAAAGCACGCATACGATCTATTAATACGGATCGTATGCAGCAGCTGTTGAATCAGGGGAATATCTTGATTGCAGCGGGATTCCAGGGAGTTGACGAGGACGCGGATATTACGACGCTGGGGCGAGGTGGTAGCGATACGACGGCTGTCGCATTGGCGGCTGTATTGCGTGCTGACGCCTGTGAAATCTATACCGACGTGGATGGTATTTATACAACGGACCCGCGGATTGTTCCTGAGGCGCGTCGTGTCAATCGAGTTTCTTACGACGAAATGCTGGAGTTAGCGAGTCTGGGTGCAGGCGTGATGCACAGCCGCTCAATCGAATTTGCCAAGAAGTACAATGTGCAGGTTCATGTTCGGAGTAGTCTGACGGATACAGCGGGAACTCTGATTACCGATCTTCCAGAATCGAATTCACACGTTGTATGCGGTGCCGCTGTGACCCTGGACGACGCCCGCGTCAGTTTGTTACGCGTGGCGGACGTGCCAGGTACAAGCTGGGAAGTCTTTTCACGCCTTGCGGAGCGCAAGATCACTGTAGACATGATCGTACAGAATGTGGGTGAGCAAGGTTTGACGGATCTTTCGTTCACAGTTCCGTGTGCAGAATTAGAGTCAACTTTGGATGCCATGAGTGAAGTGCGCGACGTCGTGGCAGCGCACCAGATATCGCATGATGATCAAGTGTCTAAGGTCTCGGTCGTCGGATTGGGAATGGTACGGCGGACTGGTGTAGCGGAAGCCATGTTCCGGGCTCTGACGGAAGTTGGCATCAATATCCAGATGATCACGACCAGCGAGATCAAGATCTCAGTTTTAGTTGATCGGAGCGAGGCCAAGGCGGCGCTGCGTGCGGTACATCAGGCTTTCGAGTTGGATGCAGAACCTGCGCCGAAATTATCTCAAGCGGGGCGAGGTGAGCAGGTGGCGACTGCAGATGTCGCTGACGTGCTGTCGAGGTTGCGCGGCGTCGACATGGAGGAGTTGTTTCTGGATGAGATCACTCTGGATCAGCAACAAGCTCGTGTCACGATGAATGGTGTCCCTGACTCGCCAGGGATCGCGGCAGAGATTTTTGAAGAGATCGCGGGTGCTGGGGTGCTTGTTGACATGATCGTGCAGAGCTACCACGAGATGCCCGGCAGATCGTCGTTGAGCCTGACGGTGCCTGAGCGACAGCTTGAAGATTGTCTCCAAATTGCTGGAACGCTATCGCAAAACTTGGGTTGTCAGTCGATTACGCACTGTCCTCATGCCGCCAAACTGTCAGTCAGTGGTGTCGGGCTTCGCAGTCACACAAGCGTCGCAATTCGCATGTTTCGCGCCCTGTCTGAAGCGGACATCAATGTCGAGATGATCAACACCAGTGAAGTGCGCGTTAATATTGTGGTTGCTGGTGAACTTGGATCGCGAGCTCTGCAGGCGTTACAAGACGCTTTCGCCGATGTGCTGCGATAGTTGTTTGTTGGCTACAGTGCTTGCCTTCGGACGTGTGCGCAGGTTTATCCGTTGTCAGTAGCCAGTAAGAAAAAAAACCTCCGGTCGAATGCGACGAGTGGAGTCGCTGCGAGACTGGCGAAGATCGGGCGTGCTATTGCACTTGCCGGTGATGACCTTGGCCAACGCAAAAAATTGGTCCCTCTGCCGTAATGGCGACCGGAGGTTGTATTGGGTGGCAGGGCAAATTCACAAGTTGTCTGGCAATGTGGCTGCCATCAAAGTCTGTATGAATGTGCGACATACTGGGGAGAACGCCAGTGTGGCTTGCCTGACGCATCCTCGGTTATGTTCTAGCTAGATGATCGGCAATGTGCGCCGGTCGACTCGCCCCATTTGCACGATTTCTGAAGATTTGCTTGGCCGGGAGAACAAATTGTCACCGCAACGCACCAGCGGTGACGGTGTGTACGGTAGCCGTTGGGTTCCCAAATCCGCTTCACGTTGCTTGTTTTCCTTAGTTTCCGATGAGATCCGGAGCCGTTTCGCGGAGGATGTTTTGAATCGCCTGACGAGTGTCGAGAGACAGGTGTCGAAAAGATTTACTCTCGTCTTTTCCACTGAGAATGATCCGGAGCCGTTTGGCAATATATTGCCGCACGGGAGCCGGTAGTTGTTTGAACGACGCACTGTAAACCAGGTAGCTACACGGGTATTTGAACAGGCGGCTTTTCAGATTGAAGTCGCGCAGCGAACGGCCATGGCGATCGCGTGGTCCTCGCTGTGCGAACTGTTCAGCGAATTTCGATGTGCCCTGGATCGGAGAGGGCAAACGTGGTTCACCGGAAAACAACATGTATCTGAGTACTTTCTCCGCAGCAGCCTTGATGCGACGCTGCGTACTTGGACTTTGATAACCGATTGGTCGGTCTAACGCTTTGTTGAGGTTTTGGTCGTAGGCGATTGCCAGGCGCGTTTCGTAGTTCGCAAGGGTCAATAAATTGTGCATTCGCACCTGGTGATCGAGGACCATGATCGCCACCAGGTCACTATGGGGCGATGGGAAAATACTTGTTCGCAAGTGGCCCGACAAGTTCGTGATATTGGCACCAGCTTCCCGGTTGAGTGTCTCCGTTGTGCGGTAGTCACGGACTACGACGTTTCCGCGATGTCGCATCGTTCCGTGAGTACCTGTCACATACCAGCCGCCCCAGCGTTTTTTGAAAGCCGTGCGGTGGTCAGTGGTATGCGATCCGGCGCCAAACAAGGATTGCCCCTGGCGGTCGACGATTACGGATCGCGCGACGGGTGCTGGAACCCTGAGAGTACGTGCTGATGCATGACAAAGTAGGCACTGTCCTCCATCACGAGAAATTTGAGGTTGCTTTTGTCGGTGTCGCGGCAAGGTGTAGAAAATGGCGCCTTGTTGCGCATCCATTGCTAGAAGTTCAATAAGGTCTCCGGACGGAACCCATCCTAGATAGGTGTCATCGTTGAAGTAAATTGCCCGCGGTTGTTGCGGCGAAATTTGTCGCTGAGCGCTAGTGCGAGAAAAGACAAGTAGTTGTGAAGAGACAGGTAGTTCTAGTTCCGAGAGCAGGGAGGGGAGGTAGCCTCGTTTGATGTCGTAGGAAAGCGAGGTGTGTTTTGCATCCAGCTGTTCTTGAAGTTGCGAAACACGTGTTTGAGATGGTGTCTCGCTGTAAGCGATGGGGTCTCGTTCGAATTCCAGCAGGCCTTGAGCATGCGTAGCAGGCAGTGGCCAGCACAGCAGCAGTGTGCACATTAACCAATAGCGATAGATCCAGAGAGTATTTCGACACCACATATGACCGATTGTGTACCCACGGAGATCAAGTTGGGACTTGGAAACATCCTCCGGGTAATGCGATTTCCAGCGGCGCATTGCGATAACCACCCGCGTCGAATGGGAGAATGGAGAATGATCGGGTCAAATCGCTGCAGGCGAAGGGTGCTGCGTTCGGAGGACGATACGGTTGTCACATGTTACGCTAGAGACGATTGTTACGCCACGCACGGACCTTTTGCCATCACCATTGCATGGATAGGAAACGTCTTGCGGACGCGGATTGACTGGGTTTTGTCGGCTGGCTGTTGTGGCATCGGGGTTACAGGTGATTTGTTCCAGAGGGCGTTTGCGCAGCATGTCTGCCTCTGGAATCCTTAGAATGTCTGGTCAGAGATACCGAAAAGTTGTGCGGTTGTATGCGAACTGCCCGGAACATTTGGGGTGGAGTAGTCAACGGCACAATGTGCTCGGGATGCAGTCCAGTGACATGTTCATTTCACCTTCGTTGATGTTGTTGAGAAACCCCTCAGGGAAAGAAAACCGATGACTGGATTTCTGATGTGTGTTGGCGTGGAGTTGTGTTTTGCGGCACAGCTGGGTTTCTCTCCGGAGCACCCGATTCGTGTTCCCATGTTGCAGGCTGCACCACGTATCGATGGCCATTTGGAGGATTGGAAAGACCGGGCATTTTCTAATGGGTCTTGGGATATTCACCGTTTGCGATATACCCCGTGGTACGATCCCCAGCGCAACCGCTTGACCGATCATGGTGATGAGCCACGTCCGGAAGATGACCTGCGCGCGCGATATTACCTGGCTTGGGATGCCCGGTATTTTTACTTTGGAGCGGAAGTTACAGACAATGTGAATGATGTCGATGATCCGGCGCACGAAGACAAGAGGTGGTACTACAAAGACTGCATCTGTTGGTTTCTGGAAGGTCCGCGTGATCAACGCAGCGAACATTTCGGACAGGGTGACAACGCGTTTTGTTTTGTGATCGATCGTCGGCGGCCCAAGTATGCTGCCTGGTGGCGGCACGGGGCCCCAGGTCGCCAGTACATCGAGGAACCAATTCCACCATCGAGTGTCGATTACCACATTCGATTTAACCCTTGGGGTAGAGGAGAAGCTGATTTCGTTCTGGAAGCACGTGTTGAAATGGCATCTACACTCGGTCGCAGCGATCCCGCATGGCAGATGCCACGGACAGGTCACGAGTACGGACTTGAAATCGTACACACCGACCCGGATGGTGGAGATTACGGTGGGCATTTCATTATTTATGGAACCGGTGACGACGATGCTTCCTGGTCCCGGATGATTCTCAGTGGACCGCAACAGCCTGTGCAACGTCTTCCACAATGAGTGGCTCGACCGGACAAGCGTTAGTTGCTGAGGCGTGCGTTTACCCAATTTGCGTAGTCGCATTCGTCACCTCGGTCAGCGAATTCAACAAGCAATGCGATGGCATCTGCCTGTGCGACCGCAACTTTGATTGCCAGAGGGCGATTTGTTCCGCGCAGAATCGGGCTTGTATACGTTGATGTCCACTCGCCATCGCGTTGCAGAAATACACGAAAGATGACGCTGCCGCGATTGTCAGCCGCTTGATCGATTGCGATTTCTGATTGAAACCAGCGAAACTTTTGGTCAAGGCGGTACGTGATTCTGCTCGCGCTATGCATGCCGATCCCCTTGGCGTGGACGGTGCCAGCGCAACGCAAACGCCCACCGAGTACATTTTCATCCGTTCCTTGTGTCCATGACCTGCGCAAGAATGGGATGTGTTTGTAACTGGTTGGTTTCAGGTCAGAGAGAAACGTCACCCGAGGTGCGTGTGTCCGGATTTGCGTGAGTTGGCGGTGGAATGTTGTAGCTGGTGCCGACAACGTTAATCCCTCATTGACGTCTAATTGGATTCGGGTCTGGTCGGTCGTGACTACAGCTACATGAAGTTGACTCCCATCTGCAAAACCAAGAGAAAGTTGAGACGGTGCTCGTTGTTTGGGTTCAGTGTGTAATTCGCGCGCATCTTGCGAACGAAAAGTCAGTGCACTGAGGCGTTCGATTGGGATTGAAAAGGAAGGCAGTCGCTGTTCGGTCCGAAATTCAATGCGACCAGTTGCGTTTGCGCGGGATGGATTCGCTGCTGCTACGTAGGCACCACGGAGCGTGTCCCCGTTTGTGAAGTATGCGGTGTCGTGGTTGGTGTTGTTTGACAGGATCTGTTTCCTGAAACGGTCCCGCGCCAAGGCATTGGCACCTGGGGCAAATACGATGGCCCGAACTAAAGAGTGTGGTATTTGGACTTCTGCGAAGACCTGTGAGTAGAGGGAAATCTGTGTGGCATTGATTCGGATAATCTCCGCCGTGAGCACACCTCCTCCCCTCAGATATACATATGGCTGGCGATGCTGGTCGGTATACGATCCCCAGGAAATGAGATCGCTTAGTGCGAGTACATGTGTAGCATCACCACGCCCCAGCTGGATCTGGTGATTAGGCAAGAAAGTCACCAGACGAGATTCAAAGGGTGCCTCTGAGACAGTCAACGTTTGCCGTGTTGTGTAAGTGTCTTGCCCGCGAACACTTTGAATGAGAAACGCAGCAGCGATGCAAGCTGTGGTATGTACGGACGACACGATTGCCTCAACTAGCGTTGTAGTATCGGGAGGAAGTTGTTTGGCATTTGAAGAATGATACAAGCCATCGCAGTGCCGTATTCGTTGCAGATTTGATCCGGCCAGCATCCATTGGGCTGTTGCCGTGTTGTCAATGTTTGGCAGAGATTTGGATACCAACGCGCCCAGCGTCGCCCTCCGGCGTGCCACATTGCCTGTACTGCGTAGTAATGGCCGTAATAGAAATACTGAACCTCGTCGGCCGTCTTTCTATCGGGTTGGAAGCGTTCAAGGTAGTCAAGGCTTCGCTCGATTTCCGGGCCCTCGTAGATCCCCGCGTTGTACAAAGCTACGACGCCTGCGGCACTACGAGCAAAGGCACTGTCGCCTCGGTCAGTGAGTTGGTAGTTGTAGCCACCATCCGGGTTGTGACATTCTCTGACGTACTGAGTGCAGCGAGTGATCGTGTCCTTGGGTACGTGGATGCCAGCGTTGCGGGCGGCGCGCAGAGCCATCACCTGGCAAATGGTGACAGATAAATCCGCGTCGCGACTACCAGGTTCATAACGCCATCCGCCTTCCGGATTCTGGCTTTCAATAATCAGACGGGTAGCGGAGATCAGAGCTGAACGCACCTTTGAGTTTGCGGTCATTCCATATGTCTGGGCCAGGAACAGAGTGGCAAACCCATGGCCATACATCCGTCGCTGATCCTGAACGCCTGGTGCAGTGATGAATCCGTCTTCTCTGGCGTTGCGAAGAACAAATCCAAGACAGCGTTCGACTTCTCGTCCGAATGGTCCTCGTCCTGGTGTGCTCCCGTGGGACATAAACGCCAGCCCGCACAGCCCGGCAACTGCTACGCCGCTTCGATACCCTCGGTTGCCAAAAGCGCCGCGGTCGTTTTGTTGATGTTTGAGATAATCGAGGCCTCGTCGGATCGCTTTTGATACAGGCAAGGGAATCGGGGGAGTGGTGAGTGTTGGCTGAACTGGTGATTGCGTGATGCCCGTCCGCGCTCCAGGAAAAAGCAGTGTAGTTGACAGTAACAGGCACATCAGTGTGCGCAGGAGTGTCGTTCGAAATACGCTGTGGCGACGGTCGAGCGTCTGGCGACCATACTGAGATCGGTTGTGGGTGAATGTGTAATTGCAAGGCATCATGAACAAGTGGTCTTTCGGAGTAAAAGCCGATTGGCCACGTTTGAGATGGAACACGGAATACGTTTGTAACGGTGTCTTAACTGAAACATCATCAATCGGTTGTTCCGGGCGTTGTTTCTTGAGGTGTTGTGGAAAGACGTTCGTAGTAGGAATCTACGAGCGGTTGGTATTTGGGTACGACTTGTTCGTTGAATATGTTCCGCAGGCGGTCCCGAACTTGCTTCGGGAGAGAGCCCCATAATTGCTTTTGACTTACTGCGCGAGGTTGAGATTTCACTGGAGCAAGATCATCCTGTGAGACTGCTTTTCTACTGTTGGGTTTCGCACCATCGTTGCCGGGAAGTTGTTGCTGGCGAGATAGGGCGGGTGGAACTCCCTGGCCCGGAGGCGTGTTGCCTTGTTGCGTCAAGTTGGGCCCGGTGTGTCGCAGCAACTGCTCCAGATCGGCCAGAATGTCTTTTTGCATTTGTTGTGTCTCGTGCAAAATGCTGGCTGGTCTCAGGCGTGCTGCGACTGCTTGCATGCGCCGGCCGACTCGCGTTAACAGTGGAGCGTTGTCACCGCTGTCGGATCCTGCCACGGGGTAGGGGTGAGATAGTCGCGACGGCCCTGGCACCTCGCTTGCCGCGTCGTTTGACTGAGGTGATGCATCATCCAGCAGTTGCTCAGTCAATGAAGTTGGAGATGCACGTTGTGAGGGTTGTGGGGACTGGGGTTGTGGGGACTGGGGTTGTGGGGACTGGGGAACCGCCCACGCGGTGCCAATCAGGAGGACAATTGCGACACAGCAGCACCGGTTCGATTTTTTGCGCAGGGTCGTAGTGTATTGTTCCAGGGTAATGAGAAGACCGAGTCGTATCACAATACTGGTCCCTGTAGAGTGAGTCGAATCTGGGCAGCGTGTTGCTGTTGCTGGTTGGTGATCGAGGCCGTGGCCGTGGTGGTGGCGCTGAGTCATCGCTGGTGAATTACAAGTGAGTGTGCTATCGGGATTACTGTGGGCGAGATGGCGTGTCGTCGACGTCTAAGGATTCGCTGGCTGGTTCTTTCGGTGCTGGGACGGAGTGTTTGCTGAGTGTGAGAGCTAATGCACCAAGCTGTTCTTGAGTTGCGGCAAGTTCTTTGAGTTGCTGAGTTTCCAGCTCGGTTAATTTTCCTTGGAGTCGTTGACGTGATGCGAGATGGGCGGTCTGCTCGAATACGGCTTGTTGCCAGGATTTCAAGAGGCGTAATTGCGCTCGCCTGTCATGGGCGGGCTGGGGCGCGTTACGCGTTTGCGCGGCTGCAGTGCTGGCTGAATTGGAGGCCGCAGAGGGACCCGTTGCGGTCAGTCCGGTTTCCATGGCGGCGATCATCTCTGCGAGACCACTTAGGATCTCTAGCTGTGTCTGTTCGGACGATTGCATCTCGTAGACAGACGCCGTTGGCTTGAAATACGCTGCCACGTGTGTCATTTGGTTTGTGATACTTTTCAGGCGTGCTGAGAAAATCAGTGGGAGAGAAGAATGCTCTGCACCTGTGTCCTGCAGCAGTTTGCGCTGAGATCGTAGAAGCGTCGACAGCATGGCTTTCTGCTGTTCAGACCAGGGGTGTTTCGGGGCACGGGATGACACCAGGCGTCGAGTTTGTTTCAGGATCTCTGTTTGTTTGGTGTGACTTTTCCGTAACGACCGATGTAGTTCTGTAGCCCAGCTGGTCGCTGCAAGACGCGGTGCTTTCTGGAACGCTTGTTGCAGTTCTGTCTCGGCTTGTTGCAAGAGCTGGATTGTCGTTTCTGCAGTACGTTGTGCGTGCATTTTCTCGGTCAGATCCAGTGCGTCGCAGACTGCTTGCATTTGGTCCGCCGCACGAGAGAGAGTTGCGCTGGGTTCAGTAATTCCGGATTGTCCGATTTGTTGTCCCAGCGCGCGTGCGCTGCCAGCCAGGATTCGCTGGGAAGTTGACAATGTTGTCAGCGTTGCCTCAGAGCTGTCCCCCAAGCGGTTGGTGATGTCTTTCTGTTGTTCTTTCAATTGGCTCAGTTGTTGCGTGAACTGTTGGTGCACTTGCGGTGTGTTCGCAAGCTGGCGGGTTTGTTCCTGCAGCAGAAGCTGGACCACTTCCTGAATTCGCTTCAATGCGAGTTGTTGCTGCCGCGCCGACCGTCCCAGCTGGTTTTGACGTAAAGCATCCGAACTTGCCAGCAGCAAGGTGTCGATCCCATGCTCTCGAGCCGTTCGCAGTGCCTCTTGCAGCGCAGCAGATGCGGAGCCTTTTGCGCTGGTTGATGTTCGATAGATTTGTTCCATATTGACGAGCAGCCGCTGGTAGCGGTGTACGATTTTTACCTGTCGCCTGCTGAGACCGTAGATTTCTTCTCGTTCCGTGTATTTCAGAGAAGAGCTGGCATTTTCCAAGAGGGTTCGTTCACGTTGACGTATCGCCTGGATTAGTGCGGTTTGTTGCTCCATGATCAGTCGCAACTGGAGTGATAGCTTGAGGTAATTCTCGCGTTGGACAAACTCACTGCGGATGGAAGTCAGTAATTGAATGATCGCTTTCTGGTGTTGCTGCGCCTGGTTCAGTAAAGCGGCCGTGTTTTGGCGATTGTTCTTGGCGGCAGCTGCTTTGATCGCAGTGAGTAGAAGGGTGCGGATCGCAGGAAGTTTCTCTGCCGTTATTGTGCTGATCCCCGTATGCCATTGTCTTAGCCGCTCCGAGGTTTCCGGGCGCGTCAGACGATTGACGCGTATGTGGCGTAAGATGGTTGTGATGTGAGTATTCACGCTTCCCTGATTGCCGTCGAGTTGGCTGGCGATTTGCCGTTGTCTCAATTCGATGCGTTGCAGCTCATTTCTATTTGCCGCAGGTTTCTTTTCCGAAGTCCCGAAGATGTTCTTCAGTATGTCGAGCTGGCGATGAAGATCCCGTTGAGAAGCAAGTGCTTTATTTAGCTTTTCCAATACCTCAGTGCGTTGAAGCCGAATCAACTGTTCGAGTTCAGCGATTGAAATAATGGTGAGGCGAATCGCCGTGCTCTGGCCCTGCTGGGGAAGATAATCTGTTGCGATCGCGTTGCAGGTCAGAGTGTCTCCTGCTGCAAGTTGCGCAACGGATGCCAGATTCAATGTATGGGATAGTGTTCGAACGTCTGCCGAACTCCTGCCGGATTCAAGGTTAGCCAGTGAACGACTGGCGGCATCGGCCGAGACCTGGGGTGGGCTGCGCTGCAGAAACACTTTCTCTACTGAATGTGTGTTGCCGTTACGCTGGCACTGCAAATAGATATCGCGGACTGCCAGATCTTCTTTGATGATTACCTGCAAAGGTAATTGTGCCAAGGCAGTCACCCGTAGATCCTTGACAGTGGTCACTAGTGTTACGTTTGGAGGCTCATCAGGAATGGCGTGAAGTGAAAATCGTGTATCTGCACCACCGCGAATATCTGTTTGGTCAATTAGCTCAAACCAGAATGTTCCTGTCTGCTTTATAGTCCAGGGGAGTTCAGAATTAGCGGGTATGACGAAAACGTGTCGTTCCTCATCGAGGTGGGTCCAGATGTCGAAAGGGAGGTCATGCGCTGCGGATCGTAACGACACATTCATCAGAGGTTTGTTGGAATACGCACCGATTTCAATTCGTGTACCAGCTAACGCGCGGATGGTACGATCCGCTGGCTGGACTGGCCATCCCGTATAGGCTGGCGGGTGGAGACGTAGCAGAAACGACTCAATTCGCGGTGGTTCAACCACGCGAACAGTTGACCAGTCCATTGTGTAGTCGTCACCACCTGTTGCGCGAAACTGTACAGGCTGCGTGATGTTCTTTAACTGAAACCGTGCAGGACCTGTCTTGACGTCGAGTGTTTCTGTACGGAGTTGCGCCGACTTGTCGCCAGCGTATCTGTACTGTAACGCGACTTGCGACGGCAATGAGCCGTTACGATCGATCAGGCTTAATTCCAGATCCTGGCCATGTGCGACCTGCTGCGGCGGGTCTTCGAACTGCAGCATGTGTGCTCTTGGCCATTCCGCCTTGCTCCAGGGAACGAGTAGGCGTTTCATGGCGAGGTGTGACGTATGGAAATGGGTCAAACACGTCAGTATGGCGGGTAGCATGAAAGCCGCGACAGTAAGGGATGCCCGTCGTGACCTGGTGTTATCGACGCAGGTGTCGATATTGATTTCGTCCAGCATTGAGGCGGTTTCCTCGATCACCGCGTTTTGCAAGTCAGTGGTTTGTTGAGAGGAATCGAGAAACGCCAACGCGCTGGAGAGACGATTGCGTAAAAGGGGTGTGCGCGTTTCTATGAGGCGGGCGGTGTCGACGAGAGTTGGTGCATAGGCAAACGTGGGCAACAACAATCGTGTACTGCCCCAAATCGCGGCGAGTAGAAACAGGATCGTACTAGTAAATCGCAGCCCTGGATCTTGCGATCGAATCAAGAAATCGGCGAATCCAAGGAGCAGAGTCGCTCCCAGCATGAGCGCCAGATAATTACAGAGAGACTGTACCCACAATTGCCGCTGCACCTGTTGCTGAACCGAGGTGACGGCCCGCTTTAGACGCAGCGCACAAGATTTGCTTGCTTGGACTCGATCCATAATGAAACGTCTACAGTCACATCAAGGGAAGTGCTGGTGGCAAGTGGGTCCGCCATTGCACCTGATGTCGGTTCAGTGGGGTCGTGGAATCTTTTGACGTGTAAAGGCGGTAGACATATTGCGATAGCAGGTGGCGGCGGCTACGAGGGGGTCATATCCCGGCTGTCTCCAGACGGCACTACTGACCTCGCAGCAGACGTCGCCGCGATAGCCGCCGCGGAAGAACATCGACAGAAGCCGGTCATAATCCATATTGCCGCTTTCGCCGGGTAACACAAATGTTGTGGCAGTTCCCTTCTGGATTGTGTCTTTCACCGCGATGTGCGCAGTATAGGGTAGAGCTGTCGCAACAGTGTTTTCAAGATTCATGTTGCGAAACGCGTAGTGGCTGTAGTCGTAAACCATTCGGATGCGAGATCCTTTTCCCAGTTGATCGATGAGCCAAATTGCTTCTTGGGGACGAGACATGCCGCCGCCGCGGTGAGGTTTGATTGCAATTAAGGCATCTTCTTTTTCAGCAAGTTCTTGCCAATCAGCCAGGCGCTGTAAAAAGAGATCTTTTACCTGATCCCATTTTCCACTTCCCAAAACCGTTTGAATGAGGGGAGGTGTTTCGGGAGCGAGTGCACGTCCCAATTCGACTACTTGTTTAAGACGTTCCAGCCCTGTTCGATGTGTGGCATCTTCTCTTGACGGATGCAGGTTTTCCATTAGAGCGGTCAATGTCAACCCTTCGGCGTCGAGTCGTTTGCGAGCCTCTTGTCGGCGTGTTGGTGACATGTTTGCGGGTGTCGCATCCCAGTTGGGAGCGGTCATCAGCTCCAGTCCGTCGTACCCGATTTGTGCTAACGTTTGGATTGCACGTTCCAGTTTCAACGTTCGCATACCGTAGGTGCCAAAACTGAGCGTGATGTGATCCTGGAGTGTTGCGGACTTCACGGAGCCACTTCCAGAAACCCCCAGGCCAACAGCTGAGGCGATATGTAACAGATGGCGACGGGTGATTGGCTTCATAAGATTGCTCCGGGCAGTTTCAGATTGTCAGATCGCACCTCGATTTGAGTGGACCGCCAGCCAAATTTCAAGCCACGGTACGGCTTGGGCTAATGCGAGAGGCTACAACAGCAGCGTGCTTGAACTTGCCTTAATACGTTGCGACAGCCGGTGGAAGCCTGGTATCTGCGTGGCAGCCGATACTTCTTCTGGGCTAGGGAAGCGTTGAGGTTCGATGAGGCCAATCGTAGGTTATTCGCATGGCACGGTTGACGACGCCCGTAATCTCAGCACAGCTTACGGGCTTGTGCAAAGTCGAAAACGCGTCTAGTTGACGGGCTTCTTCCGCCAACTCGTCATCCATTTGTGCCGAGAGAAGGATACACGGTAGCCCTTGGCCGAGTTGTTTGACCTGGCGAATCGTTTCCAGTCCACTCAGGCGCGGCATATGCATATCGAGCACGATGAGGTGTACCGGCTGAGTATCGATGATTTCTAACGCTTCTTCACCATCACTGGCGAGTAATGTATGAAACCCACGCGGTTCAAACACCGACCGTAACGTCTCACGGAAGCCACGGTCGTCGTCCGTGATCAGGAGAGAAGGGGTTTCCAGTTTCACGTGAGGGTCCTGCTGGAAATCAAAACATGAACCAGTCACACCGCCCTGTAATGCATCGAGTTACACCACTTGGGCGTTCGCCGTGTATGCTTGCCTGACGGAAGTAGCCTCTACGCACGACTCTTCAATCTCACAAACACTACTTCTAGCAAAATCAGCTTAATCATGAAAGTCAAAACAGAATTCGTCGGGTCCGCAACACGAGGTTTGTGGCGGATGTGGTGTGGTGTTGCGCGGGGCGCGGGACGCTGTGTTTACCGACCGGAATCGGCAGCTCCTGCGAGATTGTCCTTCCCAGTGAGCTCGATAGAAAACGGCCAGTAGCAGGCAGCCAGATGGCAGCCTGCTAACCCGTTACACAGGTGGCCGTTATAATAGACCTGTTGTCGCAGCCCGCTTGCGTGGAACACTCAGAGAGATGGTTGCTGTTGGGGCCAGCGTTTGCATGAAGGCTTCCACATAGAACTAGCGGGCATTGGCACATTGGTTTGTTGTTTCAGATTGGGCACGACTGCAGAGTCTGAACGTCGATGGGTATTCGCTTTGTTTGTGAGTCCTGTAACCGCAAGTTGCACGTCAAGACATTCTTGGCGGGCAAGCGAGGGATTTGTCCGCACTGTGATGCGCGCGTAAGAATTCCGGAGATAGAGGATTCATCGAGACGGACGCAAGTGACTGAACAGCACGTCGCAAACGGTGCTGTAACGCATGAGAACGGCAGCAACCTGGCAAGTGACGTAGAGTCCGTATCGGTTGTTCCCAACGTTCGTGATGTGAGTGCCGGGGAAGTTTCTCAGCAACACCCGCAAGCGATTGGTCCACCCGTTTTACCGGCTGCTCCGAATCCACCTGTCGCGAAGGACATAGACCCAATCAACGAAGCGCCGGCTGCAAACTGGTATGTTCGGCCGCCGTCAGGAGGACAATTTGGTCCGGCGAGTGGCGAGGTCTTGCGGTCGTGGATTCGTGAAGGCCGCGTCACCGCCGATTCGCTAGTCTGGCGAGAAGGTTGGGAAGATTGGGTTGCTGCGGAGACCCGGTTTTCCAGTTTGAGCACGCGTCCTCAACTGACTACCAGCGAGCCTGTGTGGGCGGGCCCGCAGTCTGAGCCAGGAACCCAGCAAAAGAACGGGAGCCATACGTCAACACGCACTCGACGACAGCAGTCGAGTTCTTCGGCCAGTGCAATTTTTGTTACCCTCCTGCTGATTACGTTAGCACTATTGGGTATCCTAGTAGCAGTGCTGATGAATAGTTAGTTGTTCAGAATATTCCCCGGCATTTGGCCTTTGCGTGAAAAAATCGTTTCAGGTTAGCGCCAAGCCGTTTTTTGCGAGCACGTTGAGGAACATCCACTATGAAACGTCTACCAATATTCTGCTGCTTCGCTCTGGCGGCAACCATTGCCGGGTTACCTGTAGCAACGAGTGCTGCTGAGAAAACTGATGTGTTGCTGGCAAAAGGGAAGGTTACGCTGAAAGTGACTGACAAGTGGGTTCGCAAGAAACCCAAGAGCCGAATCATTGAGCATGAATTTGCCATACCAGCAATCAAGCCGGATCGTCAGGATGGCCGCCTCACCTTTATGGGGGCCAGTGGTGGCGTGAAGACGAACATTGATCGCTGGAAAGGCCAGTTTCGTAATCAGTCGCGCAAGCCGAAAGTTGAAAAGCACAAAGTCTCTGGCCAAACGGTGCACTTCGTGGATGTCGTGGGGACGTACTCACCACCACCTTTCACCCGCCAGAAACCGATTCCCAAAGCACGGATGTTAGGTGCGATTGTTGAGACGAAGAAGTACGGTTTGCAATTCATCAAGCTGTATGGTCCCGAAGCGACTATCAAGGCCAATGAAGCAGCGTTTAAATCGATGCTGAAGAGTCTCGTGGTGGCGAAGTAGTCGGTACTCCGAGAAAACGCGTTGGTGCCTTACCAGGGCGGACCTTCCTTCTGGTTCTGGAGGGATGTCGTTAGACGGCGGCCCAGGGATGCTCTGTTTGGGTGCGCATGGAGGGATACTCCAAGTCTGGCATTGACTGTGCACATCTGGTATTGCGTGGTGCCCAGCCCCTGCGATCTTCGTTCGTCAATGCCCTGAGACCTGTGGGGACCGTGTTGGTCGCCTGGCGGCTACGATTTCAAACATCGGTCTTGACGGGAGATCGCAATCCTGGCAATCTCCGCGCCCGGTCCGCTTCCAAAGGCGGGGGATGAATCATGGGCGTTAATTGCGGATGACATGCCGTGGCTCGAAGAATTTCAGCGTTCTTTGCTATCACGATGGCCCTCTTGCACATTGGTTGTGGGGCCCCGACCGCTGATTCCAGTGCAAAAATACCGGCGAAAAAGGCCGACCTGGTGGAATCGCCACAGGCCGTCGCTGTGGATTCTCCTGGACAGGCAGTGAGTCTTTTCCTGGAGGCACTACGAGACAGTGACGAAGCACGTACTGTTAATTTGATGACCTCGCAGGCTCGTAAAGCGGTAGATACGAGCGATCGAGTGAGTTTTGGATTGCAGGACACCCAGGGAATTGAATTTCAAGTTGGTGAAACTCGGTACTTGCCGGGTAAGAATAAAAGGGCTCATGTGGATGTCTGCTGGGATGGTACGGATGTCGTGTTTGCTTTACGCGAACAGGAGAGTGGTTGGCGAATCGCCGGATTTGCAGCCCCTTTAGTACCCAATGGACGCCTGGAATACCTCAATTTTGAGGATCCCACAGAGATGCTTGCTAAGATCAGTTCGCCCAGGACAGAGACCGTATCATCAGACACGGATGTGAGGAGCCGGTTTGACCGAGTGGAGCAAGCTGACGCGCGTGACCGTGATGCGGCGGGTTCACGCAGGTGACCGAACACGACCTCTTGGTCCACGCGTTATTGTGGGCTCCGGTCGAGAATACAGTCTGGCCGCACAACGCCACCGGCGGCTTGGTTCACCGCTGCAAAACGACGGTGAGCATGTAGCAGAGGCTCTTATCGAGTTGTGTTACCCGAAGCGATGTGCCGGGCCATCTCTTGGCCAGGGCCCTGTGTTATCCCCGCTAAGACTGGCCCTCGAACCATACTGGCGCGTTTAGGCGCACAGGTGTATTGTTTTAATACATTCTGGGGAGGCCGGACCGCTGAGAGAGCGAACGATTACCGCGAATGTATGGTTTTTATAGGTTTGCTACGGAATCATTGCGTGTGCTGTAAGTAACTGTATTGATAGAACTTATCGCCGGTTTTTTGGTTTAGTCTGGGCTGCTTTTTGGCAGAATTTTTCCTGTGTGCATATGCTCTGTACGCGGTTGGCACTGGGTTTGCTTTTTGGGCGTTTATCGGAACAAGCTCCTGCACTTTTTTCGGAGGAGATAGAGAAATGGCCAGAATCAAACGCGAAATCAGTCAAGCGGAAATTGCCTGGAAAACAGCCCGCATACGTTCTGGGTGGTCCGAGCGTGAACACCGAAAACGGGCGGGGATGGTGCTGCAGCGTTGGTTACCGCCGTTAGTCGCGCAGATTGATATTCCGGACGAAGATCAGGCTTGGTCCCAAATCCTTGAATCTTATTGATTTGCTCGATCGCAGCCTGGAGCGATAAAGCCGGCCTGGCGATAAACAAACGCCCGTTCGTTTGCGTATGCTCGCTATCTGCTTTTTCGCCGTAGCATGACGCGGCCGTTCTTGATCGTGATGTAGGATCAGGAACGGTCGCGGCGCTGTCTGTCCTAAGGCCCGTAGTTACGGCGAGGGCTGGATGCGTCACGGCAATTGTTCTGGGCCAGCGAACGGCGGTGGATGTGGCGGAAGTCGGGACGACCGTTGCTTGAGCCCTGCTATCGTGGGAGAACGAATGTGCTCAGGTCTGCCTTATCGGACTTGCGATCGTGCCGGCTCTCTCAACTAAGACACGCCAGCCGGATTAAAGTATTCGGGCTCTGCACCTGCTTTCCACTTGATGTTGCAGCCGATACTGGGGATTTGTTCCATGGTGAGGGAGTCGCCCTTGAGCACTGCATCAACAGCGGCTTGCAGGTCGGATCCGGTAACCTCGATACCTGAGTCTGGGCGACTGGAGTCGAATTGCCCCCGATAAACGAGGGTCTTGTCAGCGTCAAACAAGAAGAAATCCGGGGTGCAGGCGGCGCGGTAAGCAATTGCGACTTCCTGATTTTCATCGAATAGATAGGGGAACGTGTAGCCCTGTTGCTCGGCTTCGTGGATCATCTGTTCGGGTGAGTCGCCAGGGTGGCTGGAAACATCGTTTGAGTTGATGCCGATCAGTGCAACTTCTTTGGTCTGACAATCACGTGCGAATTGCGCTAACTGCGGCGCAATGTGTTTAACGAAAGGACAGTGGTTGCACATGAAGACAACGATGATTGCTTTGGCAGAGTCAAAGTCTGTCAGTGAAACTGTTTGACCATTGACATTGATCAGCGAGAAATCGGGTGCAGTTGTTCCCAAAGGAAGCATTGTACTGGCAGTCTTGACCATCGATTATCTCCATGATACGTGACGGTATTGGCGTTGGTGATTTCTACTAGAGCCTGGAACATGAATCATACAAATCGATGTTTCTGGATGCCAGCCGCGAAGCCACTTTGCGTAACTGCTGGGCCTGCTGCTTGTATCACGCGATACCAGCAAACAGGTGGTTGCCAGGTACTTGCACGCGACAGATGAAAGTTGACCTTGGGTCAAGGAAAACAGCGTTTCACGACCGGACACGCGGCATTCACAGCAGCAGGTTAAGCAGCTGAAGTCCGTGTCCTGGAAACCGGTTGTTGACGGCCCCATAGAACCAGGATGTCGTCTAACCAGCGATCACGGCTTGGCTGTGAAAGGGGGGCGAAGCCAGCCACTTCCAGGGCAGCCGATAGTGTTTTTCCGGTGAACATGGTGAGGTGGTAACCGACACGAAATCCATTCCATTCACGACCGTGACGTCGGTGCGATGGTCCCCAGAGCTTAGGCACTTTGATGACTACGATACCACCTGGACGCAGGATACGATGAATTTGTTGCAAAACGGCAACTGGATCCGGGACGTGTTCGAGTACGGCATCCATGGTGACGACATCAAACGCGTCGTCTGGAATCTGGGCATTTTCGACAGTGGAGCGGATTACCTGGAATCCTGCGGATTCCGCCGCATCAGCGGCTCGATCTGAAGGTTCCAGTCCCGTGCAATCGTAGAATTTGGAAGCTTCCTTCAGCAAGGAGCCAGTGCCGCAGCCGATGTCCAGCAAACGCCCGGAGGGCATGACTTTCTGAGTTTGCCGAATCAGGCGGGATCTTGCGTTTCCGAACAGGCTGTTTTGTATCCGGATACGAATATGTTTGAACCATACATTGCGATAGATTTCTTTTCTGTGCGGGGACCACCAGTCGCCTGTTTCGGGCAGCTGCTGCGCAGTCGGGATAGGATCGAGTAACGCGATCCCGCACTCACAGGCCCAGAAAGCAACTGGGATGGTTGCTACATTACGAAGATGGGCCGGATCCCAGTGGTGGAGCAGACGAAAACGGGAATGGCCGCAAACGCAACAGGTTCTTGTTGGAGATGCTTGATCAAGTTCCAGTGCGGTGTTTGCGTTTTGAGGGCTGGCTGAAGCCATGAAGAACTCCTGCGTCAAAGTGCGCAGGAATGTACCGGCCGACTAGCCTCGAAGCAATGTCATTTCCAACAAGCCGAATCGACATGTCGTGGCTGCAGGGAGCAGCGATCCGGAGTGATGGCGCAGGGACTTCGCGTCATTCTCTAGGATGTTGTGAACAAGCACAGATGGGCGTGAAAGTTGGCCCACAGACGCCTAGAAATTACGATCCCGTTCGTCAGCCTTGTCTGCTTGCATCGCGGCAGCTTCTTCGGCCAGCGGGAATTCGGATCCTGGAGCGAAGTATTGGACATCATCTTCGTGGTAGTAAGGGCTGGGCAAAATCTGTCCGCCGATATGAGATTGGCAGCCTGTACCGACG